>HHCFC02800__coassemble_1085_pt1 | contig 43590 bp, 38 predicted proteins | sample HHCFC02800__metabat2_high_PE_058 | metagenome-assembled genome bin HHCFC02800 | reverse complement strand
AGCGTGTCTGATATCAACCGGATCACAAAAAATGAGCGAATAATAAAATATTTTCCACATTTTCTGAGCGAATCATGCATAGATATCCACATTTTCTGAGCGAATCACCTCAACTTTGGGAATTCCTGATTCTCCCCTTACCTTTTCGTCCCCCGCCTTACACAAATGTAAGCGAAATGTCACCTCTTATAAAGGCACTCCGCCCGCAGTTCTGCTACCATTTTCTTACAGAAACAGATTTTGAAAATATCACAGAAAGGGGACAGTATCATGAACGACACTATCTTGCAGGCAGTCAACATCCAGAAATATTACGGCAGCAAAGAAAATCTGACCAAAGCTGTGGACCGCATTTCCTTTCAGGTGAAGAAAGGAGAGTTCCTGGGGATCATGGGAACTTCCGGTTCCGGAAAGACCACACTGTTAAACTGCATCTCCACCATAGACACCGTGACCGGCGGGCATATCTACGTGGAAGGACGGGATATCACGAAGCTGAAGGGCTCAGAACTTGCTGCGTTCCGGGGAAGGAAACTGGGATTCATCTTCCAGGACTTCAACCTGCTGGATACACTGACCGCCCGGGAAAATATCGCCCTCCCACTCTCCGTCTCCGGGACCAGACCGGCGGAGATCAAAAGAAAAGTGGAACAGATCGCCGCGTCACTGAATATCTCGGATATACTCGGGAAATTTCCCTATGAGATGTCCGGCGGACAGCAGCAGCGAGTGGCGGCAGCACGGGCAGTGGTCTCTGATCCGGCGATCGTCCTTGCCGACGAACCCACAGGCTCTCTGGATTCCGGTTCATCCCGGATGCTGCTGAACCTGATCAGTGACCTGAACCGGCGCCTCGGGGCGACCATCCTGATGGTAACTCACGATGCGTTTACAGCGAGCTGCTGCAGGCGCATCCTGTTTATCAAAGACGGAAAACTTTTCCACGAACTTCGCCGGGGTGAGGACAGCCGGGCGGAGTTTTTCACGAAGATCCTTCAAGTAGTCTCAGAACTGGGAGGTGAGCAGGATGACCTCATGTAAACTGATCCTTCGCAATGTAAGAAAAAATATGCGGGATCATCTGATCTATTTCCTGACTCTGATGATCTCTGTCAGCATGTTCTACGCCTTTAATTTCCTCTCAGATCAGACGGCGTTCTCAGACCTCAGCGCCACAAAAGCTCTGCTCTACGAACAGCTGGACCGTCTGATGGGCCTGCTGTCCGTGGTGATCGCAGTGGTCCTCGCTTTTCTGATCGTATACGCTGACCGTTTTCTCCTGAGACGGCGCAAGAAGGAGCTGGGTATCTACATGATGTCCGGCATGAAAAAAGGGCGTATCTCCCGCCTCTTCGCCGCAGAAACACTCTGCGTCAGCCTGTTCTCGCTCGCCGCCGGGCTGATCCTCGGCCTTTTCCTGTCCCAGGGAGTCTCTATGCTGTCCATCCGGCTGTTTGCGGCAGATCTTTCCGATTACCGGCTCGTCCTGTCGGGGAAAGCTCTCATCCAGACCACGGTCTGCTTTGGGATCATTTTCTTCCTTGTGACGGTCTTCAACGTCCGCACCGTTTCCTCCGTGAAGCTGATCGATCTTCTGTCCGCGGAAAGGAAGAATGAAACATCAGAGAAGTGGAACAAGCCATTCATGTTCATCTTGTTTCTGCTCTCCCTTACATCGCTCTCCGTTTCCTGTGCCATGTTTCTGAAAAACGGGATCCTGCCCTCGAGAAAGGACCTGGATTTCCAGACCGCCAGTGTTCTTCTGGTCATCGGGCTCCTCCTGTTTTTCTGTTCTGTCTCCAACGTGGCCCTTCGCGCGTTACAGGCAAACAAAAACTTTTATCTGAGAGGGCTGAACACATTCCTTGTCCGGCAGATCTCCGGAAGGATCCGCACAGATCATCTGATCCTGAGTATCATCTGCGGGCTTCTCACAGTCACGATCTGCGCTCTGTCTGTGGGGACAGCCACCGCCCTCGCCATGAATGAGTTGGCGCAGTCCTCCGCCCCTTACGATCTGAATGTCCTGTCCCAGGTGGACATAGACGGGGACACGGACATCGCAGGTTATCTCCGCACACAGGGTATCGAGATCGATGATCATGCAGAACAGTCATCCCAGATCAGTATCCGACAGGCGGATCTGACCTACGGAGAACTGTTCGAAGGACAGGACCTGGACCTATGGGCGATCGATCGCCCGGTCCCCTCCTATCCTGTATTCGCCCTCTCCCTCTCCGACTTTAACCGCGCGCTGTCCATGCAGGGAAAAGAGCCTTACCATCTGAAAGGGAATGAATTCCTGCTGAACTGCAATTACGAGGGGACCATGGAATACGTGAAAGCAGCGCTTGAGCGCTCCCCTTCCCTGACTATAGCCGGAGTCGAACTGAAACGCGCTTCCGACACAGTGCTAACGGAGACCTGGTACATGACCTCTGTGGGAAATAATGACCGGGGAACACTGATCCTCCCGGACCATATCGCAGAGAAACTTGCCAAAGAGATGAATGTACTGCTGGTGCAGTACAAGGATGGCGCGGATTCCGCCGGGCTCCTGGAAAAACTGCTCCCTATCGGACTGGACGACACCCATGGATACCGGTACGCAGAGAAAGAGATGATGTACGACGCCTATTTCGGCTCCAATGCACTGATCGTGTTCCTGTGCCTTTATCTCAGCGTCACATTCCTGCTGATCTGCGCTGCACTCCTGGCCCTCAAACAGCTCACAGAGACCGCAGACAGCGTCCGCCGCTTCCGCCTGCTCCAGAAGCTGGGCGCATCCCGCCGCCAGGTCAGCCGCACCCTGTTCTGGCAGACCGCGGTATTCTTCCTGGCGCCGCTTGCTCTGGCTGGTATCCTGTCGTCCGTTTTCCTTCGCAAGGCAATGGAGACGGTAGAAGAATTTATGAACATGCACATTTCCACAAATGTGCTCTTCACCGCCGTTCTGTTTCTCATCATATACGGAGTATATTTTCTTGCCACATACCTGTCCTGCAGAAGGATCGTCCTGGAACAGAGAAAAGATCCACAGAAAAAATATCCTTCTTGACTTTTCTTCTCTATTCTGCTATCCTGTCCGCAGAGTAAAAGGATATATTCCTGTAAGATTGGAGTTGAAAAGATGATCATTATTTCCTGCTAGTCACATCACAGCATGACAGTATCACAGAGGATCCGCGTGAAGATCCCCACGGACCGGAGGCGCTTTGGCATCATCAGTATCGAATACCGGATGATGCCTGATGTCCTGATATCTTGTCATGCTCCGCAGGAAAGTTTTCATCTTTTCCCTCTTTATATAGCAGTGAGATCTGCGCTGCCGCGTTTTGCCGGCAGCGGATCCGTAATGTGTCAGATAAGAGGACCGCAGAGAGAACTTTTCTGCGGTCCTGTTTTTGTGCGATAAGCCCGGAGGGCGGCCGACGTGCCTGTACGGGCGGGCATCCGACGGGCAGCGGCGCTGAACGGAGCGGAGGCCATCGAGCGGCAATGCCGCAAGATGAGCGAGGTATCGCGGTGATCAGAAACTGTTTTACAGATTGGAGGGATAGCAACATGTCAATCATACAGATAAACAATTTAAGCTTTACTTACGAGGGCAGCTTTGATCCTGTCTTTGAACAGGTCTCGTTCCAGATCGATACCGACTGGAAACTGGGATTTATCGGCAGGAACGGCAAGGGCAAGACCACGTTTCTGAAACTGCTCATGGGCAGATATGAATACACCGGTTCCATCACATCATCCGTGGAATTTGAATACTTTCCTTTCCCGGTGGAAGACCACTCCCGGATGACGCTGGAGATCCTGGAAGAGATCAACCCGGTCATGGAACAATGGGAGCTGATCCGGGAACTGAACCTGCTGGATACGGACGCCGAGATACTCTACCGCCCCTTTTCCAGCTTAAGCTTCGGAGAACAGACGAAGGCGCTCCTCGCCGCGCTGTTTTTAAAGGAGCACGCCTTTCTCCTGATCGATGAGCCCACAAACCATCTGGATGGGGCCGCCAGGGAGAAAGTCGCTGACTATCTTTCTCTCAAGAAAGGCTTTATCCTCGTATCCCACGACCGGGATTTCCTGGACCGTTGTGCGGATCATGTCCTTGTGCTGAACAGACAGAGCATTGAAGTGCGAAAAGGGAACTTTTCTTCCTGGTATGCCGACAAGGCTGCAAGGGATAACATGGAACTGCGCCAGAACGAACATCTGAAAAAAGATATCCGAAAACTCAGGGAATCCGCCCGCCAGGCGTCAGCCTGGTCAGATAAGGTCGAGGGAACGAAGATCGGTTCCCGTGTAGCCGGGCTCAAACCGGACCGGGGACACATCGGTCATCAGGCGGCAAAGATGATGAAGCGCGCCAAAAATCTGGAAAACCGGAAGGAATCTGCCATCCGTGAAAAAGAAGGCCTGTTAAAAGATGTGGAGACTCTGGACAGCCTGAAGCTCAACGTGCTGGACCATCACAGCCGCCGTCTGGTCACCCTGACGGATGTGGGGATCCAATACGGGGGATTCAATCCCCTGCTGGAGCATTTCGATCTGGAGATCTGCCGGGGTGACCGCATTGCCCTGTCCGGGAAAAACGGCTGTGGCAAGAGCAGCCTGATGAAGCTGATCCTGGGCGAAGACATCCCGCACACTGGGGAGGTGTGGACCGCCGGAGGCTTACGCATCTCCTACATTTCACAGGATACGTCTTACCTAAAAGGGACGCTCACGGACCTTGCCTTGAGATACGGCATAGACAGTTCCCTGCTCCTCGCTGTCCTGCGGAAACTGGGTCTGGAGCGTGTGCAGTTCGAGAAACGGATCGAGGACTACAGCGAGGGCCAGAAGAAAAAAGTCCTCCTCGCGAAATCCCTGTGCGAACCGGCTCACCTGTTCCTGTGGGATGAACCGCTGAACTTTATCGATATCTTCTCCCGGATGCAGCTGGAGGAACTGCTGATGACGTGTCAGCCTTCCATGCTCTTTGTGGAGCATGACAGGGCGTTCCGGGAAAAGGTGGCGACGAAGATTGTTCCTCTCTGAAATGTCCAAAGGCACACTTCGGGATCGTAAGCGCTTGCCAGGTTGATCGAGAAGAAAAGGGGGACGTCAGAATCTTTCTGCTCCTGACACCTCCCTCTGTCCGGCGGGATACAATGGCGCGGTCATCTGCGCAGGCGCGCAAATTTCCTCTATCCCAGCCTTTTAACAGTTCCTTCCGTGATCCCCGCCTCATTGAAGGCATCTACTCTCACCCAGTAATCCCTTCCCTTCACCAGAGCGCCGATTCGCTGGTTTTCCTCAAATGTCATGCAACTGTGATACAACTTGCCGGGTTCCTCGCCCCAGAGGATATTATACCCAAGGGCGCCAGTCCCCCGGATCACGACCTGCATATCCAGATCCCCGTCTCTTTGCGCGGAAAATTCCGGAACCCCCGGCTTCTCTTTTTCCTGCCTTCCAAACACCCGGAGTCCGGAGATACACGGTCTCTGTCCGTAAGGCACTTGCATTCCCGTAAGTCTGAGATACCGCAGCTTTTTTCCTTCCTCCCATACGATCAGGTCGTGGGGCAGGTCCGTCTCAGCCCCGGACTTATCAACGAGCACTTCATATTCCGCTCCATCCTCCGAGCCTTCCAGGATCCATCGGGTCGCAAGATCCCTTTCTTCAATGTACCGGGCCTGCGTGGCTGAGCCGCCGATCTTTCCCGGCACCGGGATATCGATCCTGTCATCCGCAAAATTGATCTGTACTGCATGTACTTCTGAAATCATACCCAGATCCATACACAGCCATTCTTCCCGTTCCGCAGATAATGGGCGCCACCAGGTCTGAACATTCTCATCCGCCGCCTTTTCCGGCTCTTTCCCCTCTTCAAAAGAGGAGGCTCTCATCGCCTTCTCATAACTCAAAAGATACCAGGAAGGGCTACACCAGGGATCTTTCCGCGCATCTTCCACAGCAATAGGCCAGTCCCCGTATCTCTGATTGCAGAACAACTCTCCATCCGGATCCAGACCCGAGGGCCAGATTCCCACGCGACGCTCAAAGTCGTGGTTCACGCTGATCCGCATGGTGGATGTATGCCACAGGCATCCCTCCGGGTCCTCCATAGTAGAGCCGTGGCCTGCCCCCGGGATAAATCCGCCGGGCTTATAGGAGAAGGGATTACATTTTGCCAGGGTAAAGGGACCCAGCGGGCTGTCCCCGACATATACTCCGTCTGCGTAAATATTATACTGCGTGCCCGGGCATGCATACTGAAGATAATATTTCCCGTTAAACTTGTTCATCCATGCCCCTTCTATGTAAGGCTTCCGGCTGAACATTCCCTTTACAAGAGGCTTATATTCCTCCGGGAAATCTGCTTCGCTCATGTTCTGCGCCTTTAAAAAGCCCTGATAACATGCCTCAATCTCCTCCTCAGACCTGGGGACAAGGGTGTGGTCCTCTCCAGTTCTCTCATAGCCCTTTGCAAACGCGTCGCCCTCAATGAGAGCGATCCTCTCCCCCACAGGCCACATCGTCCCTGGGTCCAGTTCCACGCCCCAGACCGGAGTCATGTTGGAACATCCCCAGTAAAAATAAAGCCGTCCATCCTCATCGAGGAACAGATTCGGATCCCAGAAATCAAACGTTCCCGGAATTTCCTCGTAGGGTCCCTTCAGGATATCCTTTGTCCGGTAAAAACTGCAGTTCTCCCCGCGCTTTGACGCGCAGAAGTATACAAAATCTCCGATAACACGCACATCCGGCGCGTAGTCATAGAGCGGCAGGTTTGCCAGCAGGCGGTGATTTTCCCACACCGCCAGATCCTCAGATATCCATACTCCCAGCGTCATGGACGCGAAGATATAATACTTCCCTTTAAAATAAATCATCGACGGATCCGCCGCTTCCCGGGCTACTTTGATCTCTTTGCTTCTCTGGTCATCATTAAACTGATACCTGTAGTTTACATTGACCGGATTGCAGTAATACTTCATCTGGATTTCCTCCCTGTCTGCATCATAATTCGTCCTGTCATACATATCGATTCATAAATTCCGCGCTGAGCTGGAACGACCTCACCGGGGACTTATCCGCCCAGTTCTTATGGCTTTCCAGGATCACGGCATCCACATCGTTCTCTTTTGCGATCCGTACCATCTCCGTCAGGTTCATATTCCCGTACCCCAGTTCCATACTGTCTGATTTCAGGATCTGCCCTGACGGACCGCTGACTCTTGTGCCACGGTCATTGATATGATAGAGCTTCATTCTTTTGCCGAGCCGCTTCATCAGCGAGATCGTATCCACGCCCGCCTCTGTGGGCCAGTAAGAGTCAAACTCAAAATTCACATACTCTGGATCTGTCTTTTCCATCAGCATATCATAGGCAGTCATCCCCGCGTCAACTTTCCGGAATTCACAGTTATGGTTGTGATAGAGAAGAGAGATCCCGCCCTCTTTCATCAGCTTTCCCGCCCGGTTGAGCCGTTCCGCCAGATCCAGGACCGCCTCTTTATCTGAGTAGTCAAACCGGTGCATTCCTGTGATCACCACATAGTTTGTCCCGAAGGACTCTGCCTCCCGGATGACCTCCTCCGGGGTCCTCAGGATCGTTCCCAGATCCTCGTGGACGCTGACCACTTTCAGCCCGGTCTCCCGGATCAGTCTGTTCCAGTCCAATTTTGCAGTCTTTCCGATCGGCATTCCCGCCAGGGTAGTCAACACCCGGACAATGGGCGGCATTTTCCGGATCATGAATCCGTTGATCTCGATTCCCTCATATCCTGCTTCTTTCATAAGACGTATCGTTTCTCTCGCCTGCTTTTCGGAACCCATCACGGTTCCGAGCTGGATCATCTGTATCGCCTTTACCGGCATGTCTCATCCACCTCCGGTTTCCGTATTTTCTGAAGCGCCGCATTAATGGCTTTGATCTGCTCCGGTTTAACCGCATCCCCCGCCTGGTTGAGCAGACTTTCCAGGCTCAGACGGGACATCATCCTTATAAGATTGGGATTGTCCTTCACACTCTCGGCAACATCTCCCCGGCTCGCCGCCGCGCCTTCCATCAGTTTTCCTACGATCGCCGCCGTTCTGGCGTCAGCGAGCAGGCTTCCGTAAGTATCTTTGATGGAATAGCAGTTTTGGTCAAAATCTTCCTTATCAAACCAGTTGACTACTCCGCCCTTCTGTATGAACTGATAAGAGGGATCCGGTTTTTCAGATCTGCAGATGGAAATCTCATCACAAAGCTCCTCTTCTTTACTTTCCCCCATCGCAGCGGCACGGATCCTGTGCTCCCCTGAGATCGGTACCCGGAACCGGAAGCAGTATCTTCCCTGTTCCGTTCCCGCCTCTTTTCCGTCCACGAAAAGTGTGACTTCGGGCAGATTGCTGTATACTTTGACCTCTGTGACGTCCTCCGCCCGGTTTACATACCTTCTCCCACAGATATGGACAAAGGGTTCACTGCTCCAATGCGCTTTATAGAGATAGAAAGCGTCCTTCTTCAGTTTCCTGTCCATGGTCACCAGACCTTTCTGGTTCACACCGTGCTTTCCTCCCTCATCACGCCCGTCTGCAGCGAAGTCAAACATATTCCAGACATGGGTCGCCCAGAGGTAAGGTCTCTGTTCGATCATATCAAGGATGTGCTCATGATACACTGTCTGATAGGATTCAGTATAGTCTCCCTGCTTCGGCTCTGAAGACTGGAATGCCGGATTGGCGTCCGCCCCGTACTCAGAGAATCCAATGCAGCGATCCGGATAGTTTTTATGATATTCATCGAAAAAGCTGTCGTTCTGAGACAGTTCGCCCAGATACCAGCCGAAGTACAGGTTGTAGCTTCCGATATCCGGGATCGAGAGCAGCTCACTGTCCGTCTCCAGCATGAACACATGAGCCATCGTGGTAGGACGCGTCAGATCCAGCCTGTGGCACAGCTCATTTAAAAGCCTGTGGTTTTCCATAAGGTCTTCCGTCACCCCTCCCGCTGCCGTGATCTCATTGGAAAGTCCCCAGCAGGCGATGCAGGGATGATTATAATTCTGTATTACCAGCTCCCTCATCTGACTGAGGGTGTTCTCTCTGCCGTTCTTCATGTGGAGTGTGATATACGGGATCTCCGCCCACACCACCATTCCTGTCTCGTCACAGAGATCATAAAAATACTGAGCATGCTGATAATGAGCCAGGCGGATCGTATTTGCGCCCATCTCCCGGATGATTTCCAGATCCTCCCTGTGCATCTCTTTTGTCAGGGCATTCCCCACGCCTGCCCGGTCCTGATGGCGCGACACTCCCCGGAGGGGATAGGAACGTCCGTTGAGAAAGAATCCTCTGTCCGGATCGATCTTCATCTTCCGGCATCCGAATCTGGCGGAAATCTCGTCCTGCTCCGCATCTCCCTCATACAGTTCTGCCGTAACTTTGTATAAAAAGGGATCGTCCAGGCCGTTCCAGAGCCGTGCCTTTGGAAGGTCAAATTCTGCCTTTGCGTATCCGTCGGAAACGGGCACATCTTTCTGCTGTCCGTCAAGAGAAAACCGTACCTGGAACTCCTGTCCGCTCCCTGTTCCTTCCGTCCAGGCTTCCACAGTCACTTTCGCACTGCCCTCAGGCAGTCCGCTTTCGTCTTCACCACTGATCTCGACCTCTGGCGTCACCCGGATCCCCGGCGCGCCCTCATACCCAAGCGCAAAATGACTTTCAGGTACACTGATCAGACTTACATCCCGATACATTCCTCCGTAGAACGTAAAATCCGCTTTCTGTGGATATACCCGGTCATTGTCTCCGTTGTCCACGGATACGGCAAGTTCATTTTCCTCTCTGATACATTCAGTCAGTTCTGCGCGAAATGTGGAATATCCTCCCTCGTGATGAGCCAGATGTATACCGTTAAAATACACATCCGCAGTCATGGCGGCGCCCTCAAACTCCAGCCATACTTCCTTTCCTTTAAGGAACGCTCCGTCCACCGATTCTGACTGTTCTGCTCCGCAGATTGCCTCAAGCTCCCTCCTGCTCACTTTTTTTGTATACCAGCAGGTTCCTCTGTAATAGTCATTTCCGCCGTCCTGTCCGTCTTCAGCGTTCCAGGTATGAGGCAGCGTGACCGGCGTTCCCTTCTGCTCGCACGCGTCTTCTGCGTTTTCCGCATGTTTTACGAAATTCCATCCTTCATTAAATACTGTTCTGTTTCTCATCGTTCTCTCCGGCCTTTCTTTTCTGACTTTTCTGCTATTTCTCCGCCGCCAGGCTTCCCAGCACGCGCAGGCTCTCCTTCGGGTATCGTTTCTGCGTTTTCCGGTCCACACCGATGAGACCGAATGTCATGGCAAACCCTTTCTGCCACTCAAAATTATCCAGCAGCGACCAGTACAGATACCCCTTCAGCGGGATCCCGTCTTCTATGCATTCCTGCAGGCTGTCCGCCGCTTCCCGGATAAACTGACACCGTCTCGCGTCATCGTCCGTGGCGATCCCGTTCTCTGTCACGATCAGATCTCCATGGAAGTTCTCTGAAACTTTTCTCACCACGTCTGCGATCGCCCTGGGATAATCCTCATAGCCCATCTGTGTCCTGGCAGATCCTGCGGGAGGTTCCGCCACGCCGTTCTCGTCGAAAAACTTCCTTGTATAACACTGGACGCCCAGAAAATCATCATTCTCGATCCAGGGCAGATAATGCAGGAATTCATCATCCCACTCTTTCTGCGCATCCATCTCTCCTCCAGGAAGAGCAGCCATATCATGAAGGGACAATGTCAGGCCGATCTTCAGGTGCGGACACGCTTCTTTCATCGCCTGCTTCGCCGCCTCGTGAGCTTTCATCACAAGGATATCTCCCTCCGGGGTACACTGAGACACAAACGTGTGCATATCCATGGGATTCTCAAGTCCAAATGCCTGCGCGCACTCCATCATGCCCAGCATCATATTCTCTTTATCCAGATTGATTCCGACCTGTACCTGGCTCTCACTGTCCCCGGCGCCCTTTTTCCCATTTTCAGGCGCCGCCTCTTTCATTCCTGCCATGCGCTTCATCATGTCTTTCATCAAGGACGCCAGCTGGAGACGCATATTTGCCTCGTTGATGGTACATACATACTCCATCTGATCGCCCAGCTCGGTCACCAGCCTTCTGCAGAACGCGGCAAACAGATCGACCACCTCAGGATTCTCCCAGCCTCCCATGGAGATCAGCCATTTCGGAGATGAGAAATGCATCATTGTAACCACCGGCCGTATCCCGTTATCATGGCAGCACTGCAGAACCTTTCTGTAATGCTCCACTTCTTCTTCATTCCACGCATCCTTTTCCGGCTGGATCCTGGACCATTCGATGGAGAACCGGTAACTGTTGAGCCCGGCTTCCGCCATCAACCGGATATCCTCCTCATAGCGATTGTAGTGGTCCACCGCGTCCAGAGACGGCTCGTTGAACATGGTGTGGGGCACCTGCTCCTGCGCCCAGTAATCATTATAGATATTATTTCCTTCCACCTGATGCGCCGCTGTCGCCGCGCCAAGCATAAAACCTTCTGTAATTTTTTTCATTTTACTTCTCCTCGTTCTGGATTTGTTCTCTATGTTCCCGTTCATTATATCTCCGTTTTTTCGGAGCGTCTGTTCGCAGATTCGTGTTTATGTTTACTTTTTCGTGTTAATTTCATATTAAAACCTGATCTGCGCACAAAAATTCAGGAAAATCCTGTTGTAAAAATCTGCAAACCGGTATACCATTATTGAATAATGTTGGGGCAAGAGTCCCTGACTACAATTCTGGCAGATCCGGCAGATTGTTCCGTGCTGCGCAAAGGAGGCGGCAAACCATGCATCTTAGAACCGATACTGATATCACAAAATTTCTGAAGGAGGTCCTGAAATGTTCCGGCGAAGTATGCTTCGAAACTTTGGAGGGGGATCACCTGAATTTAAAATCAACGCTCAGCCAATTCATATTCTGCAGTCTCATCACAGAACCTGAAATTCTTTACGGAGGCATCGTGCTCTTATACGACATTTCCGACAGGGAACGGCTGAAGGGCTTTATGGAGGGCAATGATGACGAATGATGAAAGACTTTCTTTTTTTCATGAACTGATCTGCTGCAACTACAGGGTCTATCTCTGGAGCTATTCTCCTGACCTTACCCTGCTTGGCACAACCTGTCCTCCCGGCAACTCTTCCTGTGAACCGGTCCTGCTCCCGGATTATGCAGCCGCATTGCTGGACTATATCGACAAAGGCGGGAATATGCCTCTGATACTGGACACTCTCCCCTGGCTCCTCTATGTCGCCGCTTTCGAATTCTGCGGACCGAAACTTGCCCGGATCCATATCCTCGGGCCGGCTTTTACCGGCAGGCACTCCCATATGCTGCTGAAAAAGGATCTCGATCAGAGGGATTATTCCGTGCGCCTGCGCTCCCTGCTCTTCCGACAGCTCGAGCAGATTCCGATCATACCGACAACCCAGCTTCTGCAGTATACGGTCATGTTTCACTACAGCGTCACAGGAGAACAGATTACTGTGAACGACATTGAATATTCTCCCGACAGCGAATTTTCCGCCGCAGACGAACTGAACCTGATCTCAGAGGAACACCGCGGCGTATGGACCGCCGAACAGCAGCTCATGAAGATGTTCCGTGAAGGAAATCCGGACTATAAGAAAGCACTGGAAAAATCCATGTCACTAAGCACCGGAATGAAAGTGGACACAGGAGATTCCATCCGGAAAGAACAAAATAATACACTGGTTCTCCTGACGCTCTGCTCTCGGGCTGCCATAGAAGGCGGACTCAACCCGTCCGTTTCCTATTCACTGAATGACACCTACGCAACTCAGATAGAAGAATGTAAGACTACTACCTCATTGTCCGCCCTGGCACGGACTTTTATGGAAGATTATATCCGAAGAGTCCAGCAGGCAAAGTCAGACAATGGAATTTCGCCTCAAATTCAGGCAATCTGCGATTATATCACCATGCATCCGAAGGAAAACTTCTCTATCGCCGACTTTGCAAAACGGACCGGCTATACAGAATACTATTTCTCACATAAGTTCAAACAGGAAATCGGAATGAGTATCTCTGAATATATTCGGAAGGTTAAGATTGAACAGGCATGTATCCTGCTCGCGGGAACCCATATGGGCATACAGGAGATCAGCGACGAGCTTGGATTTGCCTCACGCAGTTATTTCTCGTCATCCTTTCAGAAAGAATCCGGGATATCGCCCAGCGAATACCGCCGAAAAAATTCAAAATTGTAATCTGTTCTTTTTTCGTGAATCTGTTAATAAATTCTGTCTCGCATTTACTATTAAAATGAATTTATTAACATATTCACGAATTTTTGTACGCCTTTTTCTCAACTCTTTACTATAATCTCGGTATACAACATCAACTGTTATGTAAAAAAAGAAAGAGAGGAACAGTCATGTCTGAAAAACACAAATTAACCCAGAGTGAGATCGACGGCGTGCAGTACCGCCGCGCCAAATTATGGCAGATCATCTTATACGCCTGCAACGGGCTGGTCGGCATGAGCGTCTATTCCCTGATCGGACTGGCAAGCTACAGCGCCAGCATCGGGTACGGGATCTCCACGATCATCGTAGGCTATATCCTGACCGGAACACGTATCTTTGACGCTATCACAGATCCGATGGTCGCATTCCTGTACGACAGGATCAACACAAAATTCGGAAAGCTGCGCATCATGCTGGCAGGAGGCTTTCTCATCGAGGCCGTAGCTCTCCTGGCAATGTTCGATCTGGTATCCAGCAAAGGATTCGGTACCATCGTCTTTATCCTTCTGTACTGTCTATATGTCATCGGCTATACGATCACAAATATGACTGCACAGACCATCCCCGCTCTTCTGAGCAATGACCCGAAACAGCGCCCGGTGATCGGAGTGTGGACGACAGCGTTCAATTATCTGGTACCGATCACGCTGACTATCGTGCTGAACGTGGTCCTGCTGCCCATGTTCGGAGGTACATATAATCAGGCTTTCCTCTCGGCAGCATGCCGTGTATGTCTGCTGATCGGTCTCGTCGGTATCATCCTTGTCTGCATCGGCGTATCCGGGATTGACAGACCCGAAAATTTTGTGGGGACAGGTGAGAAAAAAGAACCCCTGAAGATCCGGGATATGATCGATGTCCTCAAAGGCAACCGCCCGCTTCAGTGCTATATCATCTCCGCGGCGTCCGATAAGATCGCGCAGCAGACCGCATCTCAGTCTATCGTTGTGACACTGATGTTCGGGATTGTGATCGGAAACATGGGACTCAGCACGATCCTCAATGCGATCGGGATGTTCCCCTCCATCATCTTCGCCATCCTGGGCGCAAAATACGCCGGAAAATACGGAAGCCAGAAGACCATTGTTGTCTGGACCTGGATCAGTACGGTCATCGCGGCGGTCACGATCCTTTTCTTCGCCGTCATAGATCCTTCCGGCATCGCAGTCATGCTCAGCCCGATGATGATACTCTATGTGATCCTGACCTTTGCCTTAAACGGGGCGAAGATGTGCATCACAACTGCAAACACCTCGTTTATGGCAGATATCATCGACTACGAGCTCGACCGGAGCGGAAGATACGTCCCCGCCGTCGTAACCGGCGTCTACAGCCTCATTGATAAGATCGTGTCCGCCTTCGGCGCCACCATCGCCGCCGGCGCGGTCGCCCTGATCGGTTATACCACGACCATGCCTCAGCCGGGTGATGCATGTACCTCCGCCGTCTTCTGGACCGCGATGGCATTGAACTTCGGCATGCCTATATTGGGATGGATCTGTACACTTGTCGCAATGCGTTTCTGCCATCTTGACAAAGAAGAAATGGTCAGGGTACAGAAACGGATCCAGGCAAAAAAAGAATCTCTTGAAAGGAACTGACCATGAAATTAAAACAGCATTTTATCACGACAGAGCGCCCTTACAGGGAGGGCGCCGTCGAAGTTTTTGAACAGGTTATCCCTGAGTGTGATCTCTGCAGAGCCACTCTTACGATCACCGCTCTTGGTGTCTACGAAGCAGAGATCAACGGGGCAAAGGTCGGGGAGCAGATGTTTGCCCCCGGCTATACCTATTATTACCATGATCTCTTTTACCAGACGCACGACATCACTGATCTTCTCCACGGGAATGATACGCTCCGGATCTATCTGGGGCAGGGCTGGTACTGCGGCAGGTTCACCTGCGACAACAAGACACAGATCTACGGGGAACGCCCTGCAGTGTCCTGGATCCTGGAAGCCGAACTTTCCGACGGAAGCAAAAAATATTTCTGTTCCGATGATCCTTCTGTCCAGGCGGTGCAGAGTCCGTACGACTACGCAGGACTCTATGACGGAGAGATCTTCTTTGCCGACGGCGCGCCGCGCAGTGACGCCCCGGAGATCTTTCCCCCGGTCTCCTACGACGGCTCCCTTCCGGACCGTTTCTCTCCTACAGAGATCATGGTGAGATGCAGAGAGGAAATGCCTGTGCAGGATGCGGCAGTCAAAGATGGAGCTGTTATTCTTGACTTCGGGCAGAACTTTGCAGGTATCATAGAGATCGATCCCTCAAAGATGACCGGCAGTTCTATCCGGATCCGTCATGGAGAGATCATGGATCAGGACGGGCTTCTGTATACAAGGAACCTGCGAAAGGCAAAAGCCGAACTCATCTATCATCGCGGAACAGACACGGCGAAATACCGTCCCCGCTTCACCTACATGGGCTTCCGCTATGCGGAGATCACCGGCACGGACTATGTCCCGGGACTCATCACCGCGTATGCCCTTTACAGTGACATGGAGCGCACCGGAGATTTTGCATGTGACAATCCTCTCGCAGACCGGCTCTATCAGAATCAGGTCTGGGGGCAGAAATCCAACTATATCGAAGTTCCCACCGACTGTCCCCAGAGGGATGAGCGGATGGGATATCCCGGAGACGGGCAGGTCTTCGCTCTGACCGGCGCCTACAACTTCGACACGGAAAGGTTCTGGGCAAAATATCTGCAGGATATCCGCAGCACCCAGCAGGACAACACAGAGGGATATGTTGCTCCGGTCGTTCCCGCGGAAGGTCCTGCCGGAGTCGGATTCCTCAATATGCTGGGCTGGGGCAACGCGGTAACGATCATTCCCGAAATGCTTTATCTCCAATACGGGGCAGACCGGTATCTGCATGAACAGTACGACAGCATGAAGTCCCACGTGGAATGCGAGATCCGACACATGGGCGGTCCCCAGGGGGTTGAAGATCTCTGGATCGCGCCGAATCTCGGGGACTGGCTCTGCCCGGGAAAAGACATTGCCTTTATGGCACAGCACAACGGTCCGGTTTCCAACGCCTTTATCGTGAACGATCTCCGGATCCTGTCGTGGACGGCCCGGTATCTTGGAAAGACTGAGGATGCCGCCAGATACGAAGCGCAGCTTGAAAAGACCAGGGAAGCCTACCTGCGCACCTTCATCAATGAGGACGGCACCATGAAGGATGACTATCAGGGCGCCTATATCATGGCTCTGCATTTTGTTGTTCCCAAAGGGCCTCTCTGGGACGGCCTGTTCCGGACGCTTATCGAAAAGATTCGCGGGGAGGGCATGCAGACCGGATTCTTCTCAACAGAACATCTGCTTCCTCTGCTCGCCGACAACGGCGAGGCAGATCTCGCCTACGAGCTTCTCCTCCAGGAAGAGTGCCCCGGCTGGATGTATCAGGTTCTCCGCGGAGCCACCACAACCTGGGAGCGCTGGGACGCCATCCTGCCCGACGGCAGCGTGAATGAGGCGAATCAGAACGGAGATAATATGGTTTCCTTTAACCACTACGCCTTTGGCAGCGTAGGAGAATTCTACTACACCCATATCCTCGGCATCCGCCCGCTGGAGCCTGGCTACCGGAAGATTCTGATCACTCCGGTTCCGGACGCCCGCCTGGGAAAGGTCAGCGGCAGCTTTGTAAGCCGCAGCGGAAAGATCTCTGTCACATGGGAGGTAAAAGAAGATATCTTCTCTCTTCAGATCGGGACCCCCGTAGAGACAGTGCTCCGGCTTCCAGACGGAACGAAAAATGAACTGGGAGCCGGGAGTTATACATTTGAGAGTAAACTCTGAGACTTGCGGCTGTGTATTTGAATCCGGGCTTCAACGTCTGCGTTTCAAAGCCAGGGGGGAAGAATAAAAAAGACTATTGCAAAACAGTGATCGAAAGCTGTTTTTCAATAGTCTTTTTATTTAATTCTCCTGAATTTTATTCCGTTTTCTTCTGCGTCGTCCTGCAGCTTACACCCTGACCTTCACCACGATCTTCCTTACCTCGCAGGCGCCCTTTTTCGACATTCTCCTCGGGGCATGTGCGTCCTCCGGCGGCACGATAGCGAAATCCCCTTTCTTTAGCAGGATCGCTCCGCTCTCATCCGGTTCCTCATAGAAGATAAGGTCCGTCGTCTCATTGTACTCTGTGGAAGGGGTAAGGTTTGCAATTGGCTCGTATCCGAATATTTCCTCTCCCTCCACCATATATTGAATATCAAAATAAGCCCTGTGGCTCTCAAATGCACACTCAGAAGCGGGCATCGTTGTGTAACTCTGTACGTTCGCATAGATGTCGTCGCCGTCGATGGCAACATTGCCGAGCGGGAGGGCCATAAGGTCCGTCTCTCTCAGAAATGCAAATGCCTTTTTAAATTTTTCTCCGAGATAGTCATATTTCTCCTTTCTTCCGTTTCATATTGCATTCTGTCCTTATTATAGACTTTTACGGAAAAAACGTCCAGTTTATCCGGAAGAACTTCCGGCCATTCGGTCTATTTCGATTACAGTTCACACCTAACCGCCGCCCGCATGCGCACTCGTCGCGCTGGCGCGCTCCAGTCCCGCACTTCGTGCTAAGACTGCTTATGAGGGCGGCGGTTACGAGTTCCACTCGCACTCAAAAACAGGGGGAATGCCTCTTACATGCAAGCATGACGATGCATTCCCCCTGTTCCTGAGTACGGTGTGAACTGTAACCTATTTTACAAGCCCGAGCAGTGTACTCTTCGGCACGGCTCCGATCTGCTTTCCTGCGATCTCTCCGCCTTTCACTGCGATAAAGGTCGGAATGCTCATCACTCCGAAGCGCTGCGCCAGTTCGATCTCTTCGTCAATGTTGATCTTGCACACCTTAACGCCAGCCTCTTCGTTCGAGATCTCCTCCACGACCGGTCCCATCATCTTGCAGGGGCCGCACCAGTCTGCATAGAAATCAATGAGAACCGGTTTGTCAGACTGCATTACCTCCTGGTCAAAATTATCCTTTGTCAATTTGATCACTGCCATATCTATATCCTCCTTTTGATGAATCTCTGTTTTCTTTCCGAAAGCTGCAGGTCTTCGTTCACTTTCGATGTACTTAGTATACCACAGTATAAAACTTTTTCCGTGACAAAATCACAAAGTTTTATCTGATACTGTCTTTCCGCATATTTCCCGGTCTTTGGCATTGTCACAGCATCCCGAAATGTTCCAGCGCCTTCCGGATGCCGTCCTTCTCCACATCATCCGTCACATAGTCCGCGCAGCGTTTCACGCTCTCGTCTGCATTTCCCATCGCCACGCCAATCCCCGCGAACTCGATCATATCAATATCGTTTTCTCCGTCTCCAAATGCCATGACCTCATCCTGCCGGATACCGTACATTTCCATCATCCGCCGGATACCTTCTGCTTTCCCCGCCTTTTTTGAAGTCACATCCACTGCCTCCGGATTCCAGCTTGTGATCACACAGTCCTTCAGATCCTTTGTGATCTTCAGCGCCTCTTCCTTCCTCGCATAAATGACGAACTGGTAGACCGGATTTCCCGAATATGTCCCAAAGTCCGGCACCGGACTTGAGATCGCCTTCTGTGCCCTGCGCACATGGCTGTTGACATAATTGATATACATCCTGTCTTTTTCCACGATCACCACCGGGGTCCCGCACTTTCTGAAAATATCGAGCATCCTGTCTGTATCTGCTTTTTCTATGGGCACTTCACAGATCAGATCTTCCTGCCCATCCAGGCAGATCTGCCCGGTCAGGGTGACATAGCCGTCAAATGTCACGTCGTTCAGCGGAAGGGCTTTTAATTCAAGGATATGCCGCCCGGTGCAGGCAAAGACTCTGACACCTTTCTTCCTTATCTCTTCCAGCGCCAGCCTCGTGCTTTCCGGCACTCCCCCTGTCTCATGAGAGATCAGTGTCCCGTCGATATCAAAAAAAGCCGCTTTGACCATCCGTTTATCCTCCACTCTGTGTTCAGATATATTTTCAGACTTTCCCCAGTCTTCCCGCGTCTATGATCTCCACCTTACCTCTTGTCAGACGTACCATCCCGTCCGCCTGGAACTGTTTCAGGAGCCTGCTGACAACCTCCCGTGCCGTCCCCGTGTCCCTTGCCAGGACTTCGTGTGTGACCGGAAGGACGTCCTGCCCCTCCATCGCCCTGTGTTCCAGAAGAACGCCTGCAAGACGGGACGCCACATTGGAGAATACAAACTGATTAAACAGCCACATGATATCCGAAAATTTCTCGGAGACCATCTCCATCGTATAGTCCTTGACCGCGCCGTTCTCTTCATAAAGTCTCTTATACAGTTTTTTCGGTATGGTATAGATAATGCAGTCGGTTTCCATCTCCATGTCCAGCTCCACATCCATCCCGTTCAGCATACATGCCGCGCTTAAGATGCTCACATCCCCGTCCATCAGCCGGAACAGGGTGATGTCGCCTCCGTTGGGCGAGGTGATGAAGATCCGCGCCCTTCCCTTCTCGATGATCTGGACGCCTGCGCACTCGCCGCCTCCAAAGTGGAGCCTGGTCTTCTTCCCGCATTTATTCCTTGTCGTCCCCAGGATCATCTCAGCCTGCTCCTCCTCTGTCAGGCTGCCCCAGAAAGGAAACGACCGTTCAAACAGTTCCTCTATCTCTTTCATTTTATTCCGCCTTTCTTTTCAGCCCCGTCACGGGCGTTACAGTTCGTTACCGTTCGCACCGCAGCGCTGCCCGCATACGAAGTTCGCCGCTTATACACTCCGGCCCCGTGGGCTGCATATCCCCAGTATAGATCACTGTCCTCCCGAAAGCAATCCCGACTTTTCAGCCCGGATATGGCTTATATCTTTATAAAAAAATAAGATTCTATGCACGGAATCGTCACATTCCCCGCCTAAACTGTTACCTGAACATCGAAGGGAGTATGATAACAAATGACACTTGAGGAATATTATGAGCTGATCAAACCATATACCGATGCCATGAACCTGATCCTCACCCGTCTGGAGATCCTGGATCATGACACGTATGAGACAGAAGATTTTAAGCCGATCCATAGTATCACGAACCGGATCAAGGAGAAAGAGAGCATCGAAAACAAGCTGAAACGAAAAGGCGCACAGGAGAGTGTACAGGACGCCAAGTCACTGCTCAAAGACATTGCCGGCATCCGCGTCGTCTGTTACTTTGAACAGGATATCCGCCACCTTGTAAATTCCCTGAAGAAACAGTCCGACCTGATCATCATCCGGGAAAAGGATTACATAACCACGCCGAAGCCGAACGGATACCGCAGCTTTCATATGATCCTGGGCGTTCCCACCTATTATATGGACAGTATGGAATACTATCCCGTGGAGATCCAGTTCCGCACGATCTCCATGGACCTGTGGGCTGCCATGGAGCACCGGATCTGCTATAAAAACCAGCCGTTCAACGAGATGGAGATGCGCAGCGCCTTCCGGCAGTATTCAGAGATACTGGAAGGCATGGAAAAGTCTTTTGAAGTGTACAGTGAAAATAACGGGGAATAAACAGACAGACCGGCAGAGATACGCTCCCGCCGTCCCTGTGACCCGTTCAAGTCTCCTTCGGGTCCTTTTTGGAACAGCAAGGCCGTTTCCCCGCCGGTCTTCACCAGACTGCTACCTCTTCCCCTTATCATAGATCTCGCCCAATGCCTTCGGCGCCCTGTTATACTTCGAGAAGAAGATCAGCAGGAGCAGCGTCAGGATATAGGGCAGCGTCATGACCAGATCGGAATAGCTGCTGGGCTTCTCCAGCACCTGAACGATCTGATACCCCGCCGACCGCGCAAAACCGAAGAGAAGGCACGCGCCCAGCGTGGGAAGGATCTTCCAGTTTCCAAAGATCATCGCCGCGATGGCAAGATAACCGTACCCCACGTAGATGCTCTCCGAGAACTGTGCCGAGATGGAATATGCAAAGCACATACCTCCGATACCGGACAGCGCTCCGGACACCATGATCGCGACCGTACGGATCTGTCCCACATTTCTCCCGGCAGCGTCCACCGCATGGGGATTGTCGCCGCAGGCTCTCAAATGCAGCCCGTATCTGCTCTTGTAGAGCACGAACCAGGCGATCACAGCCACCACGATGATGATCACCTCAAAAGGATACACATTCGTGAAGACCGCTCCGATCACAGGGATATCAGAAAGCACCGGAACCGTAAATCTCGTTGAAACGCCGAGCTGGAATTTATCGGAAGGCTGATTGAAAACACTCTTGTTGACCTGCTTAGTCAGGAATGCCGTCAGCGCCATGGCAAGGATATTGATGACCACACCGCTGATGACCTGATTTGCCTTGAACTTTACACACAGCAGAGCATGGAGCAGGGAATAGATCATTCCGCCGAGCATGGCGAACAGGAACGCCAGATAGAAGATCACCTGGGAATCTGTCCCCTGAGTTCCCGATGTCAGCACCACGAAGAGGGCGCCCACGAAAGCACCGAATCCCTGGAGTCCCTCGATGGCAAGGTTGGTCACGCCGCTCCGCTCACTGTAGATTCCGCCGATCGCCATGATGAACAGCGGCAGTGCAAAAGAAAGTCCATCAATGATTATTCTTGACATCCGGGTTCCTCCTTTCTGCTTCCTCAAGTTCTGTCTTCCACTTCTTTACTTCATACCGGATAAACGCGCTGCATGCGCTGAACAGAAGGATCAGTCCCGTGATAACGGATGCGATCTCTGTCTCGATCCCGGATGCTGCGCTCATGTAACTGCTCCCCTTTGTCACTCCCGTAATGAGGAAGGACGAGAAGATGATGCCGATGGGATTGTTGTTTCCGAGAAGCGCCACCGCGATGGCGTCAAACCCGGTGGAGGCGAGCACTTTCGGCTGGATGGATTCCAGATATCCCATGTAGTAGGTCACACCAGCAAGCCCTGCCAGCGCGCCTGAGATCATCATGGATACCACCATGGTCTTTCCAACGCTGATGCCGGCGTAACGGGCAGCATTCCGGTTTGACCCCACCGCCTTGATCTCAAATCCCAGGCTGGTCCGGTCCAGGAGAAATTTCATCAGTATCGCGATGAGCACTGCAAGGATGATGCAGAGCGGAAGGTCCACTTTCAGGTTCCCGATGGGGACCTGCATGAGCGTCAGCCTGGACGCTCTGCTGACAGCCTTTGACTGCCTTGAGATCTCATCGATGTATCTCGTATTGATAAAGAAGCTGGTCAGATACTGTACAATATAGTTGATCATGATCGTTGACACAACTTCGTTGATGTTGAATCTGTATTTCAGAAAGCCGACCAGTGCGCCGACCAGCATTCCCACAACGATCCCTATCAGGAGTACGAGAGGTTTTGCCACTGCCGCAGGCAGTTCGGAATATCCCACTGTCACCGTTGCGATGAACCCTGCTGCCAGCATCTGTCCGGACACACCGATGTTGAACAGACCGGCTTTCTGGGCCACAGCCACAGACAGTGCTGCGAACATCATCGGAGTCAGCATGTTCAGGAAACTTGTAAAATCTGTGAGCATCCCCTGATACGCCGAGTAATTCGGCTTGGGCATAAGCCCGCTCCCCTGCAGGAGGTTCATGTACGCAGTGAGAGGATATTTTCCCATCGCGCCGATGATCACCATCCCCACGATCAGGCTCAGCAGGATGGAAAATACCGGGATCGCGATAAATTGTGTCTTTTCATTTCCAAGGATCTTTACGCAGATCTTTTTCATTTACTCTTCACCCCCATCATGAATTCTCCCACCTGATTCATCGTAAGAGTCTCAGCCGGGGCGATCTTGTCAATGGCGCCATTGTAAATGACGCCGATGGTATCCGCACAGTTCATGATCTCATCCAGTTCCAGGGAGATCAGGAGGATCGCTTTGCCTTTATCCCGTTCCGCGATGATCTGTTTATGGATATTTTCGATAGCTCCGATATCCAGTCCTCTTGTCGGCTGGACAAAGATCATCAGATCGGACTGGAGCTCGATCTCTCTTCCCACGATCGCTTTCTGCTGGTTTCCTCCGCTCATGGAACGCACCTGGGTCACTGTCCCCTGTCCGCTGCGGATATCGTACTCATCGATCAGCCTCTGCCCGTATTTCTCGAACTCATCGGGTTTTAACACACCGCTTTTGCTGGAAAACGGTTCTTTGTAATAAGACTTCAGCGCCAGGTTTTCTTTCAGCGTAAAATCAAGTTCGAGGCCAAACTCCTGGCGGTCTTCCGGGATATACGAGATCCCTTTCTCCGTCCTCCTGCGGATCGTCTCACTGGTGATGTCTTCTCCGTTTAAAAAGACTTTTCCGCTGGAGATATCCATCAGCCCGGCAATGGCATCCGCCAGTTCGATCTGCCCGTTCCCGGACACTCCCGCGATCGCGAATATCTCTCCTCTGTGCACCTGGAAGGAGACATTTTTCACGACCTCGAAATGATCCTGATTATGGACTGTTATGTTCTGTACGTCGAGCACGGTCTCGCCGAACTTTGCAGGAGACTTGTCCACGGTAAAGGAGACTTCTCTTCCCACCATCAGGTTCGCCATGGTCTTCGTAGACGTAGTCTTCACATCCAGCACATCCACGATCTTCCCACGGTTCAGGATCGCGCAGCGGTCCGCCACCTGTTTGATCTCTTCCAGCTTGTGGGTGATCAGGATGATGGTCTTTCCGCTGTCACGCAGGTTGCGGATGATCTGCAGAAGGAATTCGATCTCCTGGGGCGTGAGCACTGCAGTAGGTTCGTCAAAGATCAGGATCTCCGCCTCCCGGTAGAGCATCTTCAGGATCTCAACCCTCTGCCGGATCGAGACATTGACTTTCTCAATGACCTGGGTCGGATCCACTTCCAGCCCGAACTCCTCCGACAGTTTCCTGATGTCTTCGTTTGCCTTTTTGATATCAACCGCCGGGAACAGGCCCAGCACCTTTTTTACCGGCTCCATTCCCATGATGATGTTCTCTGCTATTGTGTAATTCGATACCAGCTTGAAGTGCTGATGTACCATTCCGATATTTAATTTTGTCGCATAGTTCGGGGAAGTGATATGCACTTTTTCCCCTTTTACATAGATTTCCCCCTCGTCAGGCTCATACATTCCGAAGAGCATACTCATCAGGGTAGATTTTCCCGCTCCGTTCTCACCGAGAAGGGCGTAGATCTCACCTTTTTTGATCTGTATACTCACATCATCGTTTGCCACAATGCCCGGAAACCTTTTTGTAATATGCCTCATTTCAACAATATATTCTTCTGACATTGGCAGCTCCTGTTCTCCTCATTCATTCCGACGGGTCCATAACGAAAGCGAAAATGGACAGTGTCACCTGATAAGTGAACTGTCCATTCCGCGTTACTTAATGATCATTACTCCAGTCCTGGAAAGTCCTCCGGTGTACTGTCGCTGTCACTTGAAGGAGGAACGATCGTTCCGTCTTTGACAAGTTCAAACGCTTCATCAATGGCTGCGATCGTATCTTCTGAAAGCTGCTGTCTTCCCTCTTCCTTTACATATCCGGTAGAGTCTGTATCAGCCTTCAATGTGATGTTCTGTCCTGCGAAGGAACCGTCCACGATCGCATTGAGCTGTCTCTCAACGTTGATGCTCATGCATTTCAGCACAGATGTCAGCATGATGTTGGAGTCTCCGTTTGCTCCGTCGTCGTACTGATCAACATCGCATCCGATCACTTTCACGTCTCCCGCTTCTTTTGCTGCTGTGAACACACCGTTTCCTGATGCGCCCGCTGCAACAAAGATGATATCGCATCCTTCTTTGATGAGAGACTCACCGATCACTTTTCCTGTTGCTTCATCTGAGAAGTTTCCTGTATAGTTTCCGCCGATATTTTCTTCATTATACGTTCCTGCATAAGATGCAAGCTCCACTACCTCAGCGCTTGTCCCAAGCTTCGCGTTCGCATAGTTTACGCCCGCCTCAAAGCCGTACTGATAGTTTACGTTGGACGGGAACGGCTGTCCGTTCACAACCGCCACCTTATTTGTCGTTGTCTCAAGCGCTGCAGCCATACCTGCGAAGAATCCGCTCTCCTGCTCTGCAAACAGCATCGCGTATACATTATCAAGTTCTACTGTATTTCCCTCAGCATCTGTCGGATAGCTGTCTACAAGGATAAAGTCCACGTCCGGGTTGTCCTGTGCTACCGTACCGATCCCCGCACACTGGAATCCAAGGCATACCACTACGTCATAGCTTCCTGCGATCTCTGTGATCCTTTCCACAACAGTCGCCGGGACTCCGGTCTCCTCGCGTATCGGTGTCACCTGTGCGTCCGGATGCTCCTCGATAAATGCCAGGATACCATTGTAGTTATCCTCGTTGAAGGATCCGTCATCCACGCCGTTCGGGCTGGATACGATCGCGATATTCAGAGCATCGTTACTCTCTTCTGCCGCGCTGTCTGTTCCCTCATCTGTGGCTGCCGCGCTGTCTGATGAAGTATCTGACGAATTGCTTCCACAGCCGATGATCATGGAAGACACCATTGCCACGCACAGAAATGCTGCTAACAGTTTCTTTTTCATACTATAATTCCTCCTTCTTTGTATTGATAAGTCGTACTTATATTATTTATCCGACTTATTATCGTACATTTTAACACTTATTCTCTACTTGTGCAACGCCCCGTTTTCCTTTTTCTTGAAAATATCCTTAAGGCTTTCTACATAAGGCGCTCTCGCCACTCCATATTCTGTGACGATCCCTGAGATCAGGTTGTGGTCAGTCACGTCGAATGCCGGATTGTAGCACTTTGTCTCTTCCAGAGCCATAGGCTCTGTATAAAATTTTTTCTTGATCTCATCCGGATCTCTAAGCTCGATCTTGATGTCATCCCCTGTCGGACAGTTCATGTCGATCGTGGAAGTCGGTCCCAGCACATAGAACGGGATCCCGTAATATTTCGCGAGTATCGCAACGCCGCTGGTCCCGATCTTGTTCGCAGCGTCTCCGTTTGCCGCGATCCGGTCACATCCCACCAGGCATGCCTGGACCCAGCCGTTTTTCATAACGATGCTCGCCATATTGTCACAGATCAAAGTGACGTCGATCCCGCCTTTCTGCAGTTCATAGGAAGTCAGCCTTGCCCCCTGCAGAAGAGGTCTTGTCTCATCAGCGAACACGTGGAATTCCATCCCTCTTTCCTTTCCCAGGAAAAGCGGTCCCAGCGCAGTGCCGTATCTGGAAGTGGCAAGGGGGCCTGCATTGCAGTGGGTCAGGATCCCGTCTCCGTCGTGGAGCAGTGCCAGCCCGTACTCAGAGATCGCCCTGCACATGCGCATATCCTCATCCTGGATCTCCCGGCTCTCCGCCAGCAGAAGGTCCTTGATCTCCGCTACAGCCTTCCCGCTGTTTGAGGTGACGACATTCTCCATCCGGTTCAGCGCCCAGCTTAAGTTCACCGCGGTCGGTCTGGATGAATCCAGATAGTCCTTATCCTTTTTAAACTGCGCATAAAAGGCGTCGTAATCCTCTGTCTCGATCTGACGCGCAAGAACATAGATCCCATACGCCGCGCAGATGCCGATCGCCGGCGCCCCTCTCACCTTCAGTTCGAAGATCGCGTCATAGAGGTCTTTCGCTGTCCCGAGAGTCAGATACTCTGTTTTACCCGGGAGCTGTGTCTGATCGATGATCACCACTGCTGTCCCCTCTTCATTCAATTTTACATTGTCAATGTGTGTTACATCTCTTAGTGTCTCCATCTTTCTCCCTTTCATCTTTCAAAATCGAAAGCCCGCTTTAAATCCCCGGTAAGCAAACGCTTTTTCATGGTCTTTCAGATCAAACAGTTCGATCTCCGGCAGGGTGATCCGCTTCTGTGCCAGCATTCTGAGTGCCGGTTCAAAAGGACCGCACCGGCTTCCCTTGATGGTGATCTCATTGACCACAAAATAACTCATATCCACGTTTGCCTTCCCGGCATAAGTGCTCTTTAAGATGATCGTTCCCTGCCGGCGGATCAGCCTCTTCGCGAGCTGAAGCCCTGCCTCCGCCCCGGTGGCGTCCACGATGATCTCAAAGGTCTCACCTGTCTCTGTCACCGTCTGCTCTGTTCCAGTCTTTGCAAAGGTCCGGAACTTCTCAAGTTTCTCCGGATGCTTCCCGATCACGGTCAGATCCGTTCCGGTCAGGTTCAGCACCTGGGTGATCATCAGGCTCAGACGCCCGTCGCCCAGCACCGCCACCTTTGTGTCCGGGCTGATATGCACCTGGGAAGTGATCTCAAACGCCGCAGCGAGCGGTTCTGTAAAGATCGCTTTCTCTGTGGGCAGTTCCTCCGGCACTCTGTGGATCAGATGTGTCTGCAGGGTCATATACTCTGCAAAGCATCCGTCCTTTCCTTCCATGCCGATCACTTTCCGGTTGGGACAGTGTTTCTCCCTCCCGGTCCGGCAGTACAGGCAGTGTCCGCAGCCGGCGTTCAGTTCTCCGACGACCCGTTTCCCGATCAGGCTCTCATCCTCCGATTTTTCCACCACACCGACAAACTCATGCCCCATGACGCCCCGGAAATCCGGCCGGTAGCCTTTGAGCACTTCCCGGTCCGTATTGCAGATCGCAGCCATGAGTATGCGGATCAGGCTCTCGCCCTCCCCGCAGACAGGTTTTGGAAGATCCTCTCTGTAAACCGCTTTTTCTCCGTCAAAATATAATCCTTTCACACGTTCCGCCTTTCTGACCGGGGCTTTTCTATGCCTCGTCGATCGCCTTTCCGATATCATGTCTCATATACTTGTTGTCAAACTGCACCCACTCGGTCGCTGCATAAGCGTTTGCTCTCGCTTCTTTCAAGTCTTTTCCCTTCGCAGTCACGCCCAGCACGCGTCCGCCGTTCGTCACGATCTGATCCCCGTCAAATTTTGTCCCTGCATGGAAGCAGTAGTAACCCTCATGTTTTTTAAACTCGTCCAGCCCTGTGATCGGGAATCCTTTCTCATATTTCACCGGATATCCGTCCGACGCGAGCACCACGCACACTGCCGCGTTGTCCTCAAACTGAAGGTCGATCTGGTCCAGAGTCCCGTCGATGCACGCCTCCACCACGTCGATGATGTCGTTCTTCATCCTGGGCAGGACAACCTGTGCCTCCGGGTCGCCAAAACGTGCATTGTACTCCAGCACTTTAGGACCTTCTTCCGTCAGCATCAGCCCGAAAAAGATCACGCCTTTGAAGGGACGTCCCTCCGCCGCCATGGCGTCCACAGTCGGCTGATAGATATACTTCTCGCAGAACTCTTCCACTTCTTTCGTGTAGAAGGGACTGGGTGAAAAGGTACCCATTCCGCCCGTGTTCAGACCGGTATCCCCGTCTCCCGCGCGCTTGTGGTCCTGTGCGCTGGTCATGGTCTTGATGGTCTTTCCGTCCACAAAGGAAAGGACAGATACTTCACGTCCTGTCATGAACTCCTCAATGACCATCTCGTTTCCGGCTGTCCCGAACTTCTTATCCAGCATGATAGTCCTGACGCCTTCCTTCGCCTCTTCCAGATCCTGGCAGATCAGCACGCCTTTTCCAAGCGCCAGACCGTCCGCTTTCAGTACGATGGGGAACTTCGCCGTCTCAAGATATGCAAGAGCTTTGTCCGGATCTGTGAAATTCTCATATGCCGCTGTGGGGATGTTGTACTTCTTCATCAGATCTTTTGAGAATGCCTTGGATCCCTCCAGGATCGCCGCGTTCTTCCTCGGTCCGAAGGTGCGCACCCCGGCTTCCTCCAGGACGTCCACAAGCCCGCCTACCAGCGGATCGTCCATTCCTACGATGCAGAGATCGATTTCCTTCTCCTTCGCGAACGCCGCCAGTTTTTCAAACTCCATGGCTCCGATGTCCACACATTCCGCATACTCCGCGATCCCCGCGTTTCCAGGCGCGCAGTAGATCTTATCCGCCCTGGGGCTCTTCGCCACACTCGCCGCGATGGCATGCTCTCTTCCGCCGCTTCCAACAATCAGTACTTTCATAACAGCCTCCTTTTCTTCTTCAACCATACTCTGTGGTCCCTGCTCTGTCTTTTTGTTTCTTTTTCGCTTCTTTATATATACCTGCCTTTTCCGAAAGAGCGCCCGCCCCTCCAAAAAATCAGAAAGGCGCATCTGTGATATCCACAGACGCACCCCCTGCACTTGTCCATGCGCTATCTATTCCGGCGCCCCGCGGCTGCCATGCTGTCTTCCATCTCTTCAACAGCTCTTTACGGCGCACGGCAGTCTATTCTTCTATCCAGGTCCTGTGGTCTTCCACCCGGACTTTCCCATTGGCGATCAGGTCGATGGCTCTCGGAAGGATGATCCACTCCGCCTGTTCCATCACCCGCCTCTGGAGCACTTCCGGGGTATCTCCCTGCTGTACTTCCACTGCCTTCTGCAGGATGATCGGACCGGTATCTGTACCCTCGTCCACAAAATGCACCGTGGCGCCGACTACCTTCACCCCGCGTTCCAGGGCAGCCTCATGGACTTTCAGTCCGTAGAAGCCTTTCCCGCAGAAAGAAGGGATCAGGGAAGGATGGATGTTGATCATCCGGTTTTTGTACTTTGCGGTCATCTCCGGCGGGATCACCACCAGAAATCCCGCAAGCACGATCAGGTCCGGAGCGAAGCCGTCCACCGCTTCCAGAAGTTTCTCATTGAAGATCTCCCGGGACTCATAGTCTTTCGGAGAGATGCACAGACCTGGGATCTTATTCTCCTCCGCTCTCTTCAGCGCGTAGGCGTTCCGGTTATTGCTGATCACGCCCGCGATCTCTGTGTTCGTGATCTTCCCGTCTTTTACTCCGTCAATGATCGCCTGGAGGTTTGTCCCTCCCCCGGAGACCATCACCACTATCTTTAACATAAGGTTACTCCTTTTTCTCCTGCCTCGATATGTCCGACAACATACGGATCTTCGCCGGCAGCACGGATCGCGTCCATTGTACGCTCCACATCATCCTTCTCCACAGCGAGCACCATACCCAGCCCCATGTTGAAAGTATTGTACATCATATGTTCTTCCACGTCGCCGTCATTGGAGAGCATCTGGAATACCGGCGGGATCGGATAACTGTCTTTTTTGATCACGGCATGAGTTCCCTCTTTGAGCATACGGGGAACATTTTCGTAGAAGCCGCCTCCTGTGATATGGCTGCATGCTTTGATCTTCACGCCTGCGTCTTTGATGCTCCTGAGCGCCTTCACATAGATCTTCGTGGGCGCCAGCAGCGCTTCGCCGAGAGTCGTTCCCAGGCTGTCATAATATGTATCCAGCGCCTCTCTCTTCATATTGAACACCTGTCTTACCAGGGAGAATCCATTGCTGTGGATCCCTGAGGAAGCCATTCCGATCAGCACGTCTCCTTCCTTCAAGTCCTCTCCGGTGATCATGTCCTTCTTATCGCAGACACCTACCGCAAATCCGGCAAGGTCGTACTCGTCCGGCTTCATCAGCCCCGGATGCTCTGCCGTCTCACCGCCGATCAGTGCCGCGCCTGCCTGGAGGCATCCTTCCGCCACACCCTTGACGATATCGGCGATCTTCTCCGGCTCATTTTTCCCGCACGCGATGTAATCCAGGAAAAACAGCGGTTCTCCGCCCGCGCAGGCAATATCGTTCACGCACATTGCCACCGCGTCGATGCCGATGGTATCATGTTTGTCCAGGATCATGGCGATCTTCACCTTTGTCCCGCATCCGTCTGTTCCGGACAGCAGGACCGGCTCTTCCATCTCCTTGATCTTTGAGAGGGAGAATGCTCCGGAGAATCCGCCCAGTCCTCCCAGGACTTCCTCGCGCATGGTCTTCTTCACATGCTCTTTCATAAGTTCTACTGATCTGTAGCCGGCTTCTATGTCAACGCCTGCCTTCTTATAATCCATACCGTCTCTCCTTTTCTATATCGGACGTCCAAGTCCTGCTATTTCGAGGTTACCATTCGGCTCTCTCTATTTCAGGTATTCCTCATATCCCACTTCTTTGAGCCTGTCAGCCTTTGCCTGTACAGTGTCTTTCATCTCCGCAGAATAGTCCTTGAGTTTCTTCAGGAGCTCTTCATCAGACACTGCGAGGATCTTCGCCGCGAGGATCGCCGCGTTCATCCCTCCGTCAATGGCAACCGTAGCGACCGGGATCCCCGGCGGCATCTGCACGATCGAATAAAGTGCATCCTGTCCGTCCAGATTTTTCCCGGACATGGGAACACCGATGACCGGCATGGGGAATAACGCAGCGCACATTCCCGGAAGGTGTGCAGCCATGCCTGCTCCTGCGATGATCACCTTGATCCCTCTTCCTTCCGCAGATTTTGCCCAGTCAAAAAACACATCCGGCATACGGTGCGCAGAGATGATGGTCATCTCGTAATCGATTCCAAATTTTTCAAGCATGGAAGCAGCTTTGCTCATCACTTTAAGGTCTGAGTCACTTCCCATGACAATTCCTACTTTTGGCATTTTGTCTCCTCCTTCAGTGGTTCGTTCAATACTTCTGTTCCCGGTAAGACGAACCGTCCATTCTCTATTAGTATAATGTTTTTGCCTTCTTTTGTCACTACACTTATTTCTTCTAACTCATCATAAGGTATGGTTATATCTGTATGGCAGTGGAAGTAGGCTTTGGAAGCATCTTCCTTCCTCAGGATCGACACGGAATTGTCCTTCGCCATGATCTCCTTGCCGTTCGGATTGTAGACCCGGATATCCTCGCTCCAGGAGTAGCAGGTATCTCCCACAGCAAAATGTGGTCCTGTCTTCTCTGCGATGAGGATCGGCATCTTCTCCTCGATCCCGTATTTTCTCGCCGCCACATAGGCGGTCGTATTGGTGCCGATGGCAAATTCTCCGAGGGGCAGGGTCTCATGGTTTTTCAGCACGTTGTCATAGATATATTTTTTCCCTTCCTCCTGAGAATCGAAGTTAGAGCAGTTGTAATCCGTGATCTTTCCGTCCTTAAAGGTGATCTCCAGGTCCCGGTACTCCAGCCCGTCCAGGTATACGCGGCTGACGTTCAGAACGCCCTCTGTCCCTTCCAATACAGGAGAGGTGAACACTTCGCCCACCGGAATGTTCACATCCGCCACGCAGTTTTCAAACTTCGTCTCCTTCTCCGGGTCGTTCAGAGAGATGAGCCGGACCTTCAGGTCAGTCCTGTTTGCTCCTTTTCCGAGAATGTGGACATACTCTCCCTGATCCAGGGCGTCGATCAGAGTCTGCTGCACCTTCTCGTAAAGTTTTGCATCCAGCGTGTTGATCCGGATGACTTCATCAAAGATCTCCGGGTATCTCTCCCCGATCTCCGGCACCGGATAGGCGACAATGGTAAAGCTCCTCTCATCCCCCCGGATGTATTCGTTGGTGATCTGCCCGGACCGGCTGTCATACGTCAGTGCCAGTTCCCTCTGTTCCGCGCTGTATCCCGGCGCCTCCGGCTTTACTTCCGGAGAAAATGGCTTCTCCCCGAATGTCTCTATCACCGCCGGACCGGCAAACTGTGCCGCCAGGTCCCGGTTCTTCTCGTACACGGTCCGCATGACTTCCAGACGGCGCTCGATATACCGTTTATCCATGAAAAGCGCCTGGTCCTGCCTGTGGTCATATTCGTACTGCCAGTTCGGCACTGCACCGAAATATCCGATCTTATGGTGTTCCCTCTTTGTGACCACGCTTGACGCCGCACGGTAGATGACCGGCTTTAATCCCATTTCGCGAAAATTTTGTATCGCCGCCCGTATCACTTTCTCAAAGCCCAGGCTGTAACGTATATTTACAACGGATTTTTTTGAAAGATCCTTTTCCGTATTGATGAACCCGATGCGGTATCCCTCGGTGTAGACGTCCGCCATCTTCCGGATCGTCTCCTCCGGCAGAGTGCGCAGGCAGCGCGCTGTCCCCAGCTCATTTTCCGTGATATATTCGCCGAACCGATAGAGATATCTATCATTCTCCAGATCGGCATGTTCGATGATATCCGCCGCAAAAGAACAGTCCGGGTCGATCTGCTCCTCGATCCGGTCCGCCAGGAACACATCGCAGTAGTCGCTGGCATACCAGTAAATGATGTCTTTTACCTCTTTTGCCTCCGGCTCTTCCTCCCCTTCAAAACAGTTGTACACCTCAATGAACAGCTCGAAGAGGATCGTGAGGTAATCTGTCCGTTCTTCGAAAACAGCGGGGATACCCGAGCGCATTTCCGCGTACAGAAGGCTGAGCAGCCTGCCCATGTCTTCTCCCAGTTTCTCCACGGCATATGCAGGGTCTGCATAGCTCTTTCTGTAGTTCTCAGGCAGGATATCCCGGTACAGGATCTCATTGAGGCTCTGCATCTCCTCCAGACTGTAGCGTTCCCAGCTGCCGTCCGAGACCTTCCTCCTCACATTTTCCAGTTCCAGGAGAAAGAGTGCCGTGTCCTGAAAGAAGGCGCGGTATTTTTCGGATACCGTCTCCTCCGATACGATCCCCCGCAGCCTGTCCACCGCAAGGGCATGGCGCTCCTCACACTGTTCATTTCTTTCTCTGCGCATCTCTTTTAAATCCATTGTTACATCAGTCCTCCTATAAATATCACCAGGAACAGGATCAGGACGATACCGTTCACCGGCAGTCCGATCTTGCAGGTGATGTAATTTCTTTCTCTTTCCCTGAATCCTTTTACTGCCGCGTTGATCCCGAGGATGGACAGTGCAAAGGAGACCACGGCGATCCCGCCTACGATCCCCGCCGCATTTCCCCTGGCGAGATAGGCATACAGGATGCATCCTCCCAGCGCGGCGAGCGCCGCCGCCGCCAGCACACAGGAGACGACGCCCATATGGGAATGCTTATATTTTGCCTGTCCGTATTTTCTTGTCCCCCGCTTCTTCCTGTCTTTCTCCCGCTGTCTCTCCTCAGCGCTTTTTCCGTTTCCGAACATAATGTCTTCTCCTTATCGCATTACAGATCACAAATATGATATAGCCGAGCACTCCGCCCAGTGTGTTCAGAAAAATGTCATCCACATCAAAGCTCCCCACTCTCGTGATGAGCTGCATGACCTCCACTCCCAGGCTCAGGAGAAGGCTGTAGAACAACGTCTTAAAAAAACCTCTCGAGCTGCTCGCCATTGAAATAAAGAAACCAAATGGCATAAATATCAGGATATTTCCAAACAGGTTGGAAAACACTGCGAACACTCCCAGTTCTTCCCGATATGTGATAAACCGGTTGATCTCTTTAAAAAGTTCCAGATTGTAGCGGTACTCATCCATTACCCCTTCCCTGCCGTACCAGTCCGACAGGAAGAGGAAATAGATCAGAAAACCTATATATAAGATAAACAGGATCTTTCCCAGAATTCGGATCCTTTTCGCCTGTTTTTTATTCACTGAAGATTACCCTTTCCAAAAGTCGTCAGAATATCCCCCACCAGTACCGTGTCCTTTGGCAGGATCACACGGCGCCAAATGAGATTATTAAGATGGGACAGGCCCCTGTGCAAAGGGGTCTGTCCCTTTTGAAGTTAAAACGTGATCTCTTTTTTATGCCGCAGCAGGTTTGCACCGTTCACAATGGAGATGACTCCTGCCGTGATCCCGATGACCAGGACAAGGATCCCGACCACGATGTTTCCCGTTCCGCTGCTCTTCATCGTACGATATGCTTTTTCCATATTCTGCGCCTCCTTATCTGACTCCATATTTCTCATAGTATGCATCGATCGCCGCCTTTAATGTATCATCGATGATAACTTTGCCGTTGTATGGTCTGTTATACAGATACTCCACAACGTCTTCCATGGATACGATCGCCGCAGTGTCAAATCCGTACAGATCCTTCACCTCATCCAGTGCGCACTTTTCTCCGCCTTTTCCCACTTCCATCCGGTTCAGGGATACCATGAGCCCGACGATCGTCACGTCAGCAGCGCCTCTTACCTTCGGAACGGTCTCTTCCATTGACTTGCCGGATGTAGTCACATCCTCGATCATGATCACGCGGTCACCGTCCCTGAGCTTGCTCCCCAGAAAGCTTCCCTTGTCCGCGCCGTGGTCTTTCTCCTCCTTACGGTCAGAACAGTAGCGTACTTCCTTTCCGTACAGTTCGCTGTAAGCGATCGCTGTCACTACGCTCAGCGGGATCCCTTTGTATGCCGGTCCGAACAGAACGTCAAAATCATCCCCGTACGTATCGTGGATCGCCTTAGCATAATACTCTCCCAGTCTCTTGAGCTGGGAACCTGTGACATAAGCGCCCGCATTCATAAAAAACGGAGACTTCCTCCCACTTTTCAGTGTAAACTCCCCAAACTTCAGCACGTCGCTGTCCACCATAAATTCGATAAATTCCTGCTTATATGCTTCCATCCTGATAAACCTCCCTGCATTTATGATACGCCGGCTCTCCCGCCGGATATGTCTTTCTCGGATTCTTTACAATTTTAACATATGTTTCCGCTATTTTCAATTTTCCTATTTCACGATGCCTGTCATATCCGCCACGCTCTCAAAGCCCTGGCGTTCCATATATGCCTCGATCCCGTCCACGATCTTCGCCGACACGCCCGGATCATGGAAATTTGCCGTTCCGACAGATACTGCGCTTGCGCCCGCAAGGATCATCTCGATGGCGTCCTCTGCCGTTGCAATGCCGCCCATTCCGATGACAGGGATCTTCACAGCATTTGCCGCCTCATACACCATGCGCACAGCGATCGGATGGATCGCAGGTCCGGACACGCCGCCGGTCTTGTTCGCCAGCACGAATGCCTTCCGGTTGATATCGATCTTCATACCCGTGATCGTATTAATGAGGGAAACTGCATCCGCGCCGCCCGCTTCCACTGCTCTCGCCATCTCCGCGATGCTGGTCACATTGGGGCTGAGCTTCATGATCACAGGCTGCTTCGCATATTTTTTCACCGCACGGGTGATATCTTCCGCCGCTTTCGGGTTCTGTCCGAAAGCGATGCCGCCTTCTTTTACGTTCGGGCAGGAGATATTGATCTCCAGCATGTCCACGTCCTCGCCCGCAAGGCGCTCCACCACCTCACAGTAATCTTCCTCCGATCTGCCGCATACATTGACGATGATCTTTGTGTCATATTTTCTCAGGAACGGGATATCCCTCTCACAGAACACGTCGATCCCCGGATTCTGCAGTCCCACTGCGTTCATCATGCCGCCGTATGTCTCTGCCACCCTCGGAGTCGGATTTCCCTCCCAGGGCACATTTGCAACGCCTTTTGTCGTCACCGCGCCAAGCCGGTTCAGGTCAACATAATCCGCGAATTCCGCGCCGGAACCAAACGTCCCGGATGCTACCGTCACCGGATTCTTCCATTCCACGCCTGCGATATTTACTTTCATGTTCATCAGATCTCCACCTCCGTAGAAAGGAATACCGGACCGTCCTTGCAGATCCTCTTATTGTTCACATTGCTGTGATGGTCTTTCTCCTTGGACTTGCAGACACAGGCAAGACAGGCGCCGATGCCGCAGGCCATGCGCTCCTCCAGGGAAATATAGCACTCGATGCCGTTTTCCTCCGCATAGCTCTTGATCGCACGGAGCATCGGAGTCGGACCGCACGCATAGATCATGTCTGCTTCCAGGGCATTCTCCCGGATCGCGTCCATAACATTTCCCTTTGTGCCGACACTTCCGTCTTCCGTCGAAATGTACACTTCTCCGTTCTGCTCAAACTCTTCCCGCAGGAATGTCTCCGCATCCCGGTAACCCACCACGATCTGCTTCTTCGCGCATTCCATCTGCTTTGCCAGTTCCAGGATCGGCGGCACTCCGATACCGCCGCCCATCAGGAACACCTTTTTCCCCTCCGCCTTCTCAAAGGGGAATCCGTTTCCCAGAGGACCGATGACCGGGACTGTATCTCCTGCCTGCATCTTCGAGAAAAGCTCTGTTCCCGTTTTCTCACCCGTGACACGGTAGACCACACGGAGCGCGCCTTTCTCCTTATCGATCTCACAGATACTGATCGGACGGGGCAGAAGCTTGCTGCCGTCGTTCGTATACATTGAGATAAACTGTCCCGGGCGCGCTTCCTCCGCCGCTTTCGTCTTCAGCCACATGCTGTAAATCCCCTGCGCGATCCGCTCCTGAGAGAGGACCACTGCATTTTCTCTTTCCTTCATATGAACTCCTTTATCAGAATTTTCAGATTACTTTCCTCAAAAGGTGCCGTGTACTTTTGCAAAAGTACACGGCACCTTTTGCATAATATTTTCAGAATATTTTACAAATTTCCTTCCAGTGCGCCTCTGATGTCTGCTGCCATCGCTTCCACTGCCGCTCTGGACGCGTCCCCGAAGTTCTCCGGTCCAAATTCTGCATATGCCTCCTGCTTATATGCCGCGATGATACCGCGGGAGGAGTTCACGATCGCGCCGAGGCCGTCCTCATTGAAGAAATGTACCAGGTCTTTGCCCTGTCCGCCCTGTGCGCCGTATCCCGGAACAAGGATGTATGCTTTGGGCATGATCTTTCTCAGGATCTTTCCCATCTCCGGATAGGTCGCGCCGACGACCGCGCCCACATAGCTGTACTCATCGCCCATACAGTCAGCGCCCCACTCTGCGACTTTCTCGCCCACCAGTTCATACAGCGGGCGCCCGTCGATCAGGCGGTCCTGGAACTCTCCGCTGGAAGGATTAGACGTCTTCACAAGAACGAAGATCCCTTTCTTTTCCTCTTTGCACACCTCGATGAACGGCTTCACTCCGTCAGATCCGAGATAGGGATTGACTGTTGCAAAGTCCTCCGCGAACGGAACATATTCTTTGTTCCCTACTTTTACCTTTCCCAGGTGTCCCACTGCATAAGCTGCAGAAGTGGATCCGATATCGCCTCTCTTGATATCTCCGATCACGACCAGGTCTTTTGACTTACAGTAATCCACAGTCTTTTTGAACGCCTCGATCCCCGGAACACCAAACTGCTCATACATTGCGATCTGCGGTTTCACCGCCGGGATCAGGTCGTATGTCTTGTCCACGATCTCTTTGTTAAACTGCCAGATTGCCTCTGCCGCCCCTTCCAGGGTCTCGCCGTATTCTGCAAACGCCTTATCCTGCACATGCTGAGGGATATAGTTCAGCATCGGGTCAAGCCCTACCACGATCGGCGCGCCTGTTTTTTTAATTTTTTCAACTAACTTGTTAATCATAACATTTCCTCCTTTTTTTCATAAAATCTGACATTTCTCCTCAAACGGACCGTCTCCCCTGCTGAAAGACCTGCCCCTTTGACTAAAACAGTCCGCTCAGTCCTCCGGGTGCCAGCAGTGAGAACGGCGGTACTGGGATATTCCTCAGGATCCCGTAGATCAGGATCAGCACCAGCACCCCGACCAGAAACCTCACATTGATCCTGCCATCCACATGGTTTCCGCCGGTGACCGCCCAGTCGATCCCGCGGCCCACGATATAAAGTCCTATAAAGGGGATCAGTATGGTCATCAGAGGATTGTAACAGAACGCCTCCAGAACGTCTCCATGCAGAAGGGCGTAACACGCCCTGCCGGCTCCGCATCCCGGACAGTACAGCCCGGTGAGCAGATGCAGCGCGCACGGGATCGGATATATCTTCGGATCATGGAAGTAGAGATAAACCGCTCCCGCTCCTGCCACGATTCCGGCGCACAGCAGGATCGATACGCGGACCATCCTGCTCTTTTTTAAAAGCTCTCTCATTGTCATTTTCTGACCTGATATCATATTCATCCAGTTCTTTTCATTTTCTCAGGACATCAGTAAAAATAATATCCTCCCATCGCCGAGAACAGACCAAGGGAGATCATCAAAAGGTCCCACACGATCCCGGATGCAACAGCAACAATGATCCAGATCTTCGCCTTTCTCGCAGAGTCAGCCGCTTTCTGCTCATCCCCTGCCGAAGCCTCGCTGTTGGTCTTCACCGCATATACAATAGCAACGATACCAAAAGGCGGGCAGCAGCAGATCGTAGATATGATAGAAAGCACCAGATACGGAACCCAGTTGACTGTTTTTTCCGGCACCTGATAAGCATTCTGCTCATAATCCCCTTCTGATCCTGTCCCTCTGTTTCCGTATGTGTAAGGTACCCCGTGTACTTCCCGGGCTTCCTGCTGGTTTTCCTGTGTATCCTGACCTATCTGTGATCCCTGACCTGCCGGCGGTTCCGGGCTCACTTCCGACCGCGGTCTTATCCCTGCTGCCAGATTCTCTTCGCCGCAGTACGGACAGCACAGCGCGTCATCCGGTATCTCCCGATAACAGTTTGAACATCTCATAGTCTAACCTTCTTTCTCGCATCGATGTATAAGTTCGAGAATGCCTGAAGCATTCACACTCTGTTAATCATACCATTGAACCCCCTTGGCGCACAAGCAGAATCCTGAAACTTTTGACGCGGTCCTTGAAACTTTCGACTTGTTCCTGAACTTTTAGAAGAGCAAAGCGAAAAAAGATCACACCGCTCCGCAGAAAAACGCTTCGGCACATCCGCCAAAAGCGCCCTTCCCGGATACAGTGTGATCCATACTGCATATTCTCCCGATATTATTTTATGATCCGACTTTCACCGCGTGGATCAGTCCCGACTTCAGCAGGACCGGCCGCAGCGCATTATACAAAATCCCTACCAGGATCACGGATACCACCGCATTCACAAACGTAGCTGCAGCGCCCCACTTCGCCAGCACCTCTGCCATCTGCTGAGGCTGCCCCAGGATATACTGCTTATAGAAATATCCTGCAAGCGGGTCTGCGATCACGTTGAACCCCAGTCCTGCCGCCGATGCGATCACGCTCCAGCGGAGCACGTATTTCCGTTCCGTACTCTGGTCGATCTTCGCGATCCGGTGCGCCACAAGTCCGACGATCAGCCCGATGCACAGCTTCAGCACAAACGTCTTCGGAGCGCCCGTGATATATACCGGATCCATCAGGTCAGCGATGGACATTCCCACCGCGCCTGCAAGTCCTCCGTACCAGCCCCCCAGTATCAGGGCTCCCAGCACACAGAATGCATTTCCGATGTGGATCGATGTCGCGTCGCCGCCCGGCAGCGGGATCTTGATCTGCAAAAATGTAAATGATACATAGCACAGCGCCGCCATCAGCGCGGTCTGTGCCAGTTTGATGACTGTCTGATTTCTCCGTTCCATAACAACCGCTTCCTCTCTTCACCTGTACGGGCTGTATCCTGCCCGCCACAGGTATACTATCATCATACTGGCTGTTTTAAAACGTCCAGTTATCATCTTTTCATACAGTCCACTTTTTTATTCCCGGGTACGGCCCGGACTGTAACTTCCCAATCTTACTTTTTCCAGTTCTCTGGCGTCCTCTTCTTTGAGATAGTCAAACAGATAATTTCTGGCTTCTCCCTCTTTTCCGAGATAGTCTCCCCGCATTTCCCGCAGGGCAAGTTCCACTTCCTCCCTCAGCCCTGCCGCGGACATTCTGCGGGCTCCCTGCCCCAGGATGATGACCTGCTCCAGCCCGTCCGATGTCGCCACCGTCACATCCGCGGTCCGGGCGATCTTCCGCACAGTCTTCTCGATATACTGGTCTGCTGTCTCCGCCTCTTTTGTATAGACAACATAGATATTGTGATACTTCATCACTTCTCCTGGATTTCCCTCTACCTTATAGGCGTCAAACACCAGGATCAGCGTACACTGCCTCCAGCCCTGGTAGTTGCAGAGGATGTCTGCCAGCTTCCCTCTGGCTCCCTCCACGTTCGTCTCTGAGAGTTTGCGGAGTTCGTCCCAGGCAAAGATGATATTGTAGCCATCCACCAGGAGATACTCCTCCTGTTTTCCCCTGCCTTTGCGTCGTGATCCTCTTTGTTCCTGCGCCCTCAGTCCCGCCGCTTCAGACTGCCCCGCAGCTGACGCAGAAGATGCGTTCCCGGCTGCGCCGCCCTTTCCCGCACGTCCATATACAGTCACCGCTCTCCGGTTCTGCTCTCTCTTCACCGGATCCGGCGTACGCACATAGATGGCGTCCAGTTCCTCCTGTGTCAACTCGATCCTGCTGCCCGTTCCACGCACCACAGGGATATCCGGCAGTTCATCTTCTTCCCCTTCTTCTTTATCCAGGCTGCTCTCCATGTGCATATAGTCCTCCACCTGGTACCAGGGGACTACAAATCCCGCGCCGTGGGCGCAGAATACCGATCCTGTAGGATTCTCCGTGTCCGCTTCCGAATCATACCCGCATGCGGCAATGACTTCCTCCGCGTTGTGACAGACATCATACCCTTTCAGCGCGCACATCATCCGCCCTCTCCCGCCTGTATATCCGGCAAATTCTTTCTGATATCCCCGCATTGCAGACACCGGGGCCGTTCCTGTGAGCACCGCGGCTGTCCCATCTGTCTCCGGCGGCTCAAACCTGCCGTACATTCTCTGGATATCGGTCATCGCCCGTCCGATATTCTCAGCGGGCATCTCCAGCCGGAATTCATAGTAGGGCTCCAGCAGGATGCTCTTCGCCTTCTTCAGCCCCTGACGGACAGCACGGTAGGTCGCCTGACGGAAATCGCCCCCTTCTGTATGTTTCTGGTGCGCCCTTCCGGAAGTCAGGACGATCTTCATGTCCGTGACCGGCGAACCGGTCAGCACACCGGCATGTTCCTTCTCTTCCAGATGGGTCAGCACCAGCCTCTGCCAGTTCCGGTCCAGCACGTCCTCACTGCACTCCGAGGCAAAATGCATCCCGGACCCCCGCTCTCCCGGTTCCAGCCTCAGATGGACCTCCGCATAATGGCGGAGAGGCTCAAAATGCCCTACACCCTCCACCGGCTCTTCGATGGTCTCTTTATAGACGATATTTCCCTCACCGAACATCACAAGCACCTTGAACCGTTCTTTGATCAGGCTCTGAAGGATCTCTGTCTGGACATCTCCCATGATCTGGACATGGATCTCCCCCAGTCTCTCATTCCATACGACGTGCATCTCCGGGATCTCTTCTTCCAGCTGTTTCAGATTCCTCAGCATGGTATGGACATCGCATCCATCCGGCAGGATAACGCTGCAGGTCAGCACGGGCTCCAGTACCGGCAGATCCGACGCCGGTTCAGCTCCCAGCCCCTGTCCCGGATACGTCTGCTCCGGACCTGTCAGTGCGCAGACCTGTCCGGCACACACCTCCTGCACCATCTCGTATTTTGCCCCGGAATAGATCCTGATCTGGTTTACCTTCTCTTCGATCTCCGGGATCACGTCCTTCACTTTCAGCTTTCCTCCGGTCACTTTGATATAGGTGAGACGGTTCCCCTGGTCATCCCTTGCGATCTTGTAGACTTTTGCCCCGAACTCCTCCGGATATTCTTTTTTCTCCGTAAATCTGTCCAGACCGTCCAGCAGTTCCTCCACGCCCTGTACCTGGAGCGCTGAGCCAAAGTAGCATGGAAACACCTTTCTCTCAGCGACCGCCTGCCGGATCAGATCATCGGAAACACTCCCCGTCTCCAGATATTCCTCCAACATAGCTTCTTCACACACGGCAAGGTCCTCCGGCACCACACTCATGCCTTCCCGGTCTCCGCCTTTAAAATTATCCCGGAAATCCACACATCCTTCGCCGAATTTTCCCCGGAGTTCCGCCAGCAGGGAATCTCGGTCCGCGCCCTCCTGGTCCATCTTATTGATAAAAATAAAGGTTGGGATCTGATAGCGTTTCAGAAGCCTCCACAATGTCTCTGTGTGTCCCTGGATCCCGTCAGCCGCGCTCACCACCAGCACCGCGCAGTCCAGGACCTGGAGCGTACGTTCCATCTCCGCAGAGAAATCCACATGTCCGGGAGTGTCAAGAAGGATCACTTCTGTCTGCCTCCAGGGGAACACCGCCTGCTTTGAGAAGATCGTGATCCCCCTCGCCCGCTCCAGCTCGTATGTATCAAGAAATGCATCCTTGTGGTCCACCCGGCCCAGTTTCCGGATGCTGCCGCTTAAGTAGAGCATACTCTCCGAGAGGGTTGTCTTCCCTGCGTCAACGTGGGCCAACAGACCCGTACAAATATGTTTTGACGGGATATTTTTTGTTAAATTTTCTTTATTTTCAGACGTATTTTCCATGAAAATACCCCTTTCTGTGCTATAATTACATGGTTATAATCATAGCACAAAACGGGGCATAAGTCGATAAATCAATCTTTGTAATTCTCGTATAGTATCGTTTGACTGTATTACTTTGGCAGTTTCGGATATATGTGTATACTGAATTCGCCTTCAGGAGTTCTGTAAGCTGTAATTTTCTCCATTACCATTTTCCACAGTTCATTCTTCTCC
>HHCFC02800__coassemble_1068_pt1 | contig 47590 bp, 36 predicted proteins | sample HHCFC02800__metabat2_high_PE_058 | metagenome-assembled genome bin HHCFC02800 | reverse complement strand
TTCCTCTAAGCGATGAGTTGAGAAAAGAAAATTACAAACAGCATTTTGAAATCTGTGATCTGGTCATCGAGCTTCTCAGAGAAAGAAACATCTGCTGACTTTTCTATTACTGTCTCATTGCATGGTCCTGTAAAATGCGATATGCTTGAAAGAAGAACCATGCCAATTTTAACTGATCCAATCACAGAAGAAAAAACAGGAGGCTTTCATATGAGACTTTTTATTGCGATCCGGCTTTCTGAGGAAATGAAGAAGGCGCTTGTCGCATGTATGCACGATTTAAAAAAGCAGGGCGTGGATGGGAATTATGTTCCGGCCCAGAACCTGCACATGACTCTCGCATTTATCGGTGAATATGACGATCCTTCCAAAGTAAAAGAAGCGATCCGCAGAGTGCCCCTTCCGGAATTCAGGCTGACCCTCTCGGAAAAAGGGAACTTTGGGAATATCCTGTGGGCGGGCGTAAAGGGCAATCAGAAACTGAAGACTTATGTGAAAGACCTGAGAGCCGCACTTTATGCGGAAGGGATCCCCTTTGACAACGAAAAGTTCGTCCCCCATATCACCCTGATCCGAAAGGTATCTGCGAAAAAGCCGTATCAGGTCCATTTGCCGAAAGCGGAAATGACTGTAAAGAAGGCGTCGCTGATGAGATCGGAACAGAAAAACGGGAAGATAGTATATAAAGAGCTTTGATGCCTCTCTTTCTTTCCGAGCAGGAACTTATCAATATTATTTGTGCAAAGGGTGCTGAAATGAACCATTCGGAATTTAAAAGAATATTAGAAAACTGTGTTGATAAATATGGTTTTACATGTTTCAGGAAAAATCATTATTTGCAATCCGGAGACCTTCTCATTGTTATCACTACTCAGAAATCAGACTATGATAGCAGCTCTGTTTCAACTATCCGAACTTGATCCGAGCAAACTGCATTGCTGTTTTGACTCTAATATGCAGAATATTATCATGCCGGTGATCGAGGGAGGAATCTCCCGATATTTTGAGATATTCCCTCACGCCGTTCATTCTGCAAAACGCACTTTGAAAGAATATCTTAACGCGAGCGATGTCTAATACAGTGAATAATAAATAATCAGCCATTCATTTTTCAACCAGCAGGATTCATAAGTCAATTCAACACAAGGGAGGAAAACCGCCATGGATTTCAAAGTTATAAGAGCAACCGAGACTTATCAGCAGGCAGGCGCCTACTATGTCCGCATTCAGGCAATGGCGAGACAGTATCACATCACGCTGCGGGAAGAATTTGACGAGTATGATACGCCCGATACAAAATATATCGTCATCCTTGACGGTGAATTTCCCGTCGCAACCTGCCGTTTATATGAACTCCCAGAGACAGAGGAACCTGTTCCCGCTATGATGTTCGGACGGATCGTAGTCCTTCCCGAGTACAGGAAACAGGGGCTGGGAAGGCTGGTCGTCACGGAAGCCGAAAAATGGGCAAAAGAACTGGGATGCCAGAAAGCCGTACTGGACAGCCGGGATGTGGCAGTCGGATTCTACGAGAAACTGGGATATACGGCTGACTACAGCAAAAAAGTCCGGGGCTGGACATTCAACTGTATCCATATGGAAAAGATGCTGGAAGCGGATCCCGCACCACATAACACGGATTCTGTGCAATCACAGTTACCATAAATGTATTCAACTGCCAGGAGGATCTGATATGAGTTATGAGAACTATAAAACAGCAATGAAAGCGGCAAAGAATCTGAGATTTTATACAACTGCCGGAGGTCGATCAGAGGAAGCGATCCGAAAGTCAGAGAAAATACTTGGCATAAGATTCTCCCCTCAATACAGAGAATTTAACAAAGATCATGGGTACCTGTCCTTTTTTGGATGCGAGATTTTCGGAGCAGATCCGGAAAATCTGGAGATCGCAGAGGGAAATTCCATCGCCTGCGCATTGATCGAACGCAGAGATTACGGGCTGCCATCTTATCTTCTTCCCATATATAATTTTAACGACGGATGCATGGCATATCTGGATCACACTTTTCTGAATGATGCGGGGGAGCCCCGTGTTGTGATGATGGAGTATACAGGGACTGGTTATGAGCTTGTGGAAGTGCTGGAAGAAGATTTCGGAGACTTTGTCCTGAGCCTGGTCCGGGAAACGGAATCAGCCCCGGTACAAAGTTGAAAAGGAGGTTTTCCTATGCAGAACCGGACGATCGCCGAAAAACTGGAACAGGAACTGACCTCTGTTTCTACTGACAGAACAGAGTACATGCCCCTGAGGGAGGAGCGCGACCCTTTCACCTTTCTGAAGACCGCCGCCGTAAATATCCGGGAGGCGCATAAAGACCTCAAATATATCGGCTGTTACCACGCCTGCAAAAATGGTGATATGGGGATCATGTATCGTGCTGTCAGACAGGATACGCGTCTCGAATATGCCGGGATCCTGCATGGAGCGGAATCCTTTCTCTGGATCCAGACCCTGATCGCCCTCGCCGGGAACGACCACGTCCTGGTCCGGAAGATGCTCCCCAGGGACACGGGGTACTGTGACCGGCTGCATACAATACACAAGATAATAAGCCGGCTCCTCACTGCCCTGTATTACAAGGATGATGTTCTTGGCAGGAAAGCGCTCGAAGCTTCAGAAACTTTCCTCGGTCAAAAGCATCCCAAAATATGGCTGCTCATAGCAGAGTATCTCTGCGCACTGTGGAGAAAAGAAACAGACCGCCTGTCGTCTCTTCTCACAGCTGTCTGTGCCGCAGAGCGAAGATCTGACCTTCTCCTGAATCAATGTACCGACGGCATAGATCCTGCCCCGGAGGAAACCGTCAGTTTCTTAGTCCACGGATTGTTCGCCCTGGCACAGCACTGCCTCTCCCCAGAAGAATTTCAGCAGCTTCCCCTGCCTGAAGACAGGGCATTTCTGAAAGGATACGAAGAATATCGCCGTACTGCGGACGGCTCCGATGAAACGGCACGCTCCGACGCACATTTCATCCATTTTACAGGAGACGCTGCCTGGCTGAACGAAGTGGTGGACATTCTTCCGGAAACGGTACTGAAGCAAGAACCGGATGGAGACGTCTTCATCGACCATGAGGATCACTATGAAAAACTGTTCACACATCTGCTCCGCTCTCCCACTTTCCAAAGGATGTATCAGGACAGGGATGTCTGCTGGGCGGCAAAATGGGATACCTTTAACCATTTTCTGGAACAGTATCGTCCCGGGGATGAAAGAAGACTTTTCTATGGAAGAGGACTTCTGTATTATGCCCTGGCGAACCCTGATCTCGATGCAAGGTACCGTATCTCACACTTTCTCCTTGATAACGGAGCGGGAGTCCAACCGGTAGAGAGGGAGTACGATGGTCCCTTTCATTATCTTCTTCGGCAGAAATACCACGATATCCCGCGCACAAAAATGCTGTGTGAAGAACTTCTCCGACACGGTGCCGATCCGAACCAGGCGGGAGCCCGGAATCTCCTCCCCATTGAGTGCATGATCCAGATGCACTACTCTGAAACGGAATTAACACCGCTGTATGAGCTGTGGCTTTCAATCCCTGATCTGGAATTAAACTTAAGGACTTTTGGCGGACGCCGACCCATAGATCTTGCCAGGGAATGCGGACGGAAAATACTGGCAGAGCGGCTGGAAACGATGATGTGTACGGATGAAAAAGCCCCTTATACCCTCTTAGTTGAAAAAGTGGATTCTTATGACTGGAGCAAAGGGGGCTCCTTCCCCGGCAAAGTGTTAAAGAACGATCTCTGCGACCTTGCGCTGGCACTGAAGATATTTTACCTCTTGGACGGATACAGTTTCCTGTCCGGCACTCTGCACAACGATAGTTCCGGTAACACGTCCAGTAAAATATCCGGAAATAAAGCCACAGGAAAGCAGACTGCTTTTATAGAAAAACTCTATACTGATATCTTAAAAGGCAGATATAACAAAGGTTCCGGGACATTCAAAAACCCACTCACAAAAGTACAGAAATATAAACTCCGAAAACTGGATATACCGGACATTTTCCTGGAAGATATTTCCTGACGCATGCGGTCCGTCTCCTCCTGTTCCTCATACGCAACAGTTGGTTGGAAGTCCGGAAAATGCTCTGCTGTCTCGCAGTCATCGCCGGCACTGCCCTGGTCACAGTCCTTTTTATCACCGCGCTGGGATTTGTCGCAAAATATCTTTTATGAGAGGGGGAAATATCAAATGAGGAAAAAATGGAAGCGTACTTGTCTTCTCACACTGACACTCGTCGTCCCTTTCCTTTCCGGCTGTATCTACTCTCATAATTATGATAAAGACGGAAATGAGATGGATCGGGAGCAGGTGGAAGAAACCATCGAAAACATAAAAGATGATGTACAAAACAATTTTAGGAGAAGATGAAAACTCTCCCGAAAGGCTTGAAACTTGACGCCGAATGTGTCAAAATTGAAGACAGGTAAAAAAGGAGGGATCTTTTATGGACCCACGTACATTTCCGACAAAAGGAAACTTAATGCTGGCGAAGAACTCTCTGGCGCTGGCACAGCAGGGATACGACCTGATGGACAAGAAGCGCAATATCCTGATCCGCGAGCTGATGGATCTGATCGACGAGGCCCGGAATATCCAGGATGAGATCGACACCACATTCACCTATGCTTATCAATGTCTGCAGCGCGCCAACATCGAGAACGGCATCAGCATGGTGGAACAGCTTGCATACACCGTCCCCATCGAGAACTCGATCACGATCCAGACGCGCAGTATCATGGGAACGGAGATTCCCCATGTGAAATATATCCCTGACGCCGGAAAGCCCACATATGCTTTCAGTACGACTCATGAATCCATCGACCAGGCAAAGGAAGCGTTCCGCAGGGTGAAGGATCTGACCGTCAAGCTTTCCATGGTGGAAAACGCAGCCTACCGTCTGGCAAGCAACATCAAGAAGACGCAGAAACGCGCCAACGCGCTCCAGAACATCACGATCCCAATGTACTCCTCGCTGGTCTACACGATAACGAATGCGCTGGAGGAAAAAGACAGGGAAGAGTTCACCCGGCTGAAGGTGATCAAACGGATGAAAGTAAAGAAAGGGTAGCCCCAAAGACCGCCCTTTCTTCCTTTCTTCTCGTTTCTCAAACTGTCTCTGTCTCTATGCCACTACGATCGAATACTCCTTCTCGAAGATCTCTCCCGGATCCACAGCATTGATCCCCGGTTTCTCGGAGATGTCCCTGTCGAACCCGATATCATCCGCACGTCCCATCCAGGGCTCCAGGCAGACGAACGGCGCGTCCTTCACGGACCAGATGCCGAAGTTCGGAAATCCCTCGCACTTCATCCCAACATAAGGCGTCCCGTCCTTGTGATACAGCCAGACTTCCCCGATCTGACCTCCGTCAAAGATCAGCGCGTCATTTGCAAAAAGTTCTTCTGTCACTTCATAGCATTCATCTGTCAGTTTCATCTCATGAGGCTTCTTCAGATCCACTGCAGCCTCCGCCGGATCGATGAGAACATACTGCAGAGCCTCTTTTCCCGGGAACTTCAGGAGATAGTCTGTCTTAACCTCGTCTTTTCCCGCGAACCGGAATGCCGGGTGTCCTCCGATCGTAAAATAGATCGTCTCGTCAGACGGGTTCCGAACTTCCCATTTCACTGTCAGGCTGTTTTTCTCCAGGTGGTAAGTGATGATGAGTTCAAACTCAAAGGGATAGACTTCCTTTGTCTCCTCGTTTGAAGCAAACAGGTAAGAAACGCTGTCTGCGGAGGAACGGATACAGCGGAACTCATTATCCCTGGCAAATCCGTGCTGTGAAGTCGGATACTGTACTCCGTTGATCAGCATCGTGTTCTTATACGTCTTTCCTACATTCGGAAAAAGCACGGGAGAATGACGTTTCCAGAACACCGGATCCGCCTCCCACAGCACATCCGTATCGTTCTTTTTGTCGTAAATACGCGTCACCTCTGCCCCCATGTCGGCGATCTCGACACACAGGCGCTCATTTTCCAGTTTCATAAGATAGACCTCCTTTGCTCTTATTTATAATGAAACGGAGAAGCTCCTCTCCGTTCATTTTCCTCTCTGCCGGTGCATAGCACGCTTTTATTCACTTTCTGTGGACTCTTCCACCTGGATGCAGTTATCCACGAGATAATCAAGTACAGTCTGTCTGAGCACGGAGTCTCTCAGTACATCTTCCCCGTACTGCTCCTTGAACGCATCTACATCGTCCGTTCCCGCGCTCTCCGCAAGATCCGCGATCTCTTCCTCGTACTCTTCGTCAGACGGTTCCAGGTTTTCCTTCTCTGCGATCAGTTTCAGCGCCTCGTCGAGCTGGACTGTCTGCTGTGCGGCAGTCTCAACGCTGGCATTGAAATCCTCCTCTGTTGTCTGAAGGTAAGTCGTGATAAAGTCGGAAAGTTCCATGCCGTACAGTCCTGCGATCGAAGTATAATATTCCGTCGCCTGTTCAACCTGCTCGTCCACTGCGCCTTCCGGATATTCCTTGATCTCGCTCTGGGAAAGGAGGGCATCCTGGATGCTGGTCCGCAGCTCGCTCTTTGCAGACTCCTCTGCGTTGTCTTCCAGTGTGGAACGGATCTCTTCCCTGTACTCATCTACCGTTTCAGAATCCTCACTGTTCTCCGCCACCCACTCGTCTGTCAGTTCTGGCGTTTCCTGACTGTAGATCTCATTCAGCACGATGTGGAAATCTGCCACAACTCCTGCCATCGCCGGATTGTTTGAGTAAGTCTCCGGGAACTGCACTTTGATATCGAACTCATCGCCTGTGTTATGCCCTGCGATCTGGTCCTCAAATCCCTCGTAATCCTCTGTAGCCCCGATAAAGGAACCTGACCCAAGTTCAAGGTCCGCGCCTTCAGCCGAACCTCCGTCAAATGCTTCTCCGTCAACATAGCCTGTATAGTCGATATTGACCCAGTCACCAGTCTCTGCGGCGCGGTCTGTGATCGGGTTCTTTGTCATATTCGCGCTCAGGGCGCTCTGGATCGTCTGCTCCACCTGGTCGTCTGTCACTTCCTGTGTGACCACCTGGGGAACTTCCAGCCCTTTATACTGTTTTACAGTGACATAGTCGTTTGAGATCTCCCCGCTGCATCCGGCGAGAAGGCTTCCCGCGAGCGCAGCAGATATCAGTACAGCAGCTATTTTTCTTTTCATGATCTTTTTCCTCCATTTTCCAATACTGATTTTCTATAAAAAATTTTATTTTTAGCTTTTCTACCGGATTCGGTCACAAAAGCGGTGACAGCAGCCTTGAGAACTGCTCTTTCGCCTTGATGACGATCCCTCTCTCATCGTATACCTTCCGTGTCACGTGGGTACACTGTGTCATATCGTTTTCAAATGCCTGCTCCAGCTTCCGGACCGTCCTCTCACTGTAGATCACTGCATTGACCTCAAAGTTGAGCCCGAAGCTGCGTATATCCATATTCGCAGTTCCCACGCACGCCATCAGCCCATCAATGCTCAGTGTCTTCGCGTGGAGAAATCCGTTGTTGTATACATAGCACTTTGCCCCCGCCGCCACCATATCGCCGATATACGAATAGGTCGCCCAGTAGACAAAGGGATGGTCCGGCTTGCAGGGGACCATGATCCTCACATCGATCCCGGAACGGCTGGCGATCTTCAGGGCATCCAGGATGGAGTCATCCGGGATAAAATACGGCGTCTGGATATAGACGTGGTCTTTTGCACTGTGGATCAGCCGCAGATAATTATCGTGGATCGTCTTGGTCTGCGAGTCCGGGCCGCTGGAGATGATCTGTACCGGGTCCCTTCCGCCGCGCACATACCGCGGGATCTCGAAAAGTTCATCATCCAGAAACAGATTCTCTTTTGCCGCATAGTTCCAGTCAAGGACAAACCGGACTGCAAGAGACGTCACCGCAGCCCCCTCTATGCAGAGATGGGTGTCTCTCCAGTAACCGAATTTCGGGTCTCTCCCGAGGTATTCTCTTCCCACGTTGAAACCGCCCACAAATCCGATCCTTCCATCGATCACAACGATCTTTCTGTGATTCCTGTAATTCACGCGGAGCTGAAGCTGCCCCAGGATCGCAGGAAAGAACTCCGCGACTTTGATCCCCTCACTCTTCAGGCGTTCCCAGTCACGTTTGTGCATGGTCCGGCAGCCCATACTGTCAAAGAGGACACGGACCTCCACGCCCTCCCTCGCTTTTTCTATCAGGACCTTCTCGATCTCCTGCCAGAGTTCATCATTTCGGATGATATAATACTGAAGGTGGATGTATCTCTCCGCCTTTCGCATTTCCTCGATCAGCGCGCGGAATTTCGCCTTTCCGTCCGTGTAGATCCTGATATCATTATTATCTGTCAGTACAGCTTCTCCTGCCTCCAGGTTATAGAGGATCAAGTCTTTAAAGCGGTTCATCTCCGGGTTGGCAAGCATAAGTTTCCTGTTATAGATCGTCTCCTCCTGCCGCCTGACCGCGTATTTTAACTCTCCCTCAATCTCCTTGGCTTTGAACATCCTGCTCTTGTGGTAATCCTGCCCGATGATGAGATACATCACGAATCCGAGGATCGGTATAAAATAAAGCAGAAGCAGCCAGGTCCAGACAGTCTGCGGAGACCTTCTCTGAAAGAAAACGATCACAAGTGCGAAAAGCACATTGATAACGACCAGGTTGTCCATGACAATTTCAAAGGCTGTCACCACTCCGTTCCAAATTGTTTCTGCCATAATATATTGATCATACTCCTTTTCCAGACACAAAACGCCATCATAGACAGTATACTCGCAATCCCTGTAAAAAGTAAACCCAAAATGGTAATTCTCTTGCACTTCCCTGAAAACAATGGTACAATACTACATGCAAAACAGCGCAAAACAGAGCGTTTAGGAGGGTTTTAACGTGAGTACATTCACTATCGTCTTGCTCGTCATCCTTGTAGTGCTGATCGCAGCATGCATCGCATTATATTTCTTTGGGAAGAGAGCGGAAAAGAAACAGGCGGAACAGCAGGAACAGATGGACGCCGTTGCTCAGACCGTCAGCATGCTGGTCATCGATAAAAAGAAAATGAAACTGAAAGAAGCCGGATTTCCTTCCGTGGTACTTGAGAACACACCGAAATATTTACGGCGCACCAAGGTACCGGTCGTGAAGGCAAAGATCGGCCCCAGGATCATGACACTGATGTGCGACGCAAAAGTTTTCGATATCATTCCTGTAAAAAAAGAAGTCAAAGCAGTTGTAAGCGGGATTTACATAACCTCACTGAAAAGCGTCCGGGGCGGCTCCATCGAGGCTCCTCAGAAGAAAAAAGGACTTCTCGCAAGATTTAAAAAAGACTGACAAAAAAGCTTATGGATTCTGAAACATGAACCCATAAGCTTTTTTTCTATCCCGCTATTTTCTTTCTTCCCGTTCTCCGTCTCTGCCCGGAGATCTCCCGTTCATTTTCCTCTCCTCCTTCTCCCCGTTTCAGGATCCCTGTAAGGAGGAACGCGCAGATTCCCGCCAGCGCCGCCGGCACAGCCCCGGCTGCTCCCACATAGCGGAGACCTGCGTGATCCACGACCACACCTCCCAGGAATGATCCCGCCGCGATCCCGAGATTAAAGAACACCGAATTGAACGACGCGGCAAGGTTCACACAGGAGGGATACTCCTGTGCCGCTGTATTCAGGAACAGCATCTGGCTGGGAGAATTCACCAGATAGATAAGGATCCCCAGCAGGAAGACCGCCGCCAGACCGGCAGGCAGGCTCTGCGTCGCGAAAGGCATGCTCAGAAGGCAGAGCGTATGGACCACATAGATCCCCGGCATCCGCTTCATCCCTCCGTTCTCTGCGATCCTTCCGGAATACAGGTTACTGATCAAAGCTGCCACGCCGAACAGAAGAAGCGCAAAACTGATCATATTTCCGGGGATATGAAGTTCTGTCTCAAAGATCGGGGTAAGATATGTGTAGACAGTATATGTCGCCGCCGCGCCCAGGAAAACGCACAGTGCTCCCAGGATGATCTTCCGGTCTGTCAGGAGGACGAACTGCCGGATCACGCTGTGCGATTCCACACCGCCTTTCCTCGGCAGGGTCCGGTACAGGACTGCCGCCACTGCCAGAGAAGCTGCAGCGATCAGGAAAAACGCAGCGCGCCAGTTCAGGAAACGGGTCACCGCGGTCGCGATCGGAACCCCGAAGACCGACGCGATGCTGAACCCGGAGAAGATGCCCGCTACGACTTTCGGCATATTCTCGGGAGCCGCGATGTCCCCCGCATATGTCATGGAAACCGCCACCAGAGTCCCCGACACCACGGCAATGACGATCCTCGCCGCAGCAAAGACAAGATACATCGACGTCAGCCCGCACAGCAGGTTTGCCGCAGCAAAAACAGATACGCACACCATGGTAAACCGGAACCTGTCAAACTTTCCCGCCGCAGCCGCGCAGAAAGGAGTTCCCACGGCATAGGCGAAAGCAAACACAGACACTATGCCCCCCGCTGTTGTCAGCGATATATGAAATCCCTCGGATATTTCCGGGAGTATCCCCACCACGATAAACTCACTTGTCCCTAAAAGAAATGATAATGTGACCAGCATGACTACCTGGACTGTCAGAAAACGACTTTTTTTCTCCATGCTCCTTTTCTCCTCTCCTTTGTCTTACGGGATTCTATTCTATCATCATCTTTTCCTCAATTCTTGTTTACATCAGGCATATTTTTGTATTATATTGATATCAGACAGGGGTATTCTGCCGGTGACTGCACTCTGCTCCTGTACTCATATATCCGCTCAGAAGGAGGCAAGTTCTGTTGGAGATACCTGTATTCGGAATTGAAGACCAGTCCACCAGCCCTGATTCCGGGCTTTCCTACACGATCAATACGATCTATGACGAACCGCCGCTACACACCCACACATACTACGAGTTTTTTGTCGTGACAGAGGGCTCTGCCCTGCATCTGATCAACGACTCGGTCCAGACGATACAGAAGGGGGATTTCTTTTTTATCCGCCCGTCAGATGTGCACAGTTATAATTTTTATCACTCGGAAAATTTTCATAAGCTTAATCTCGGGTTCACGCAGCAGATCTTCCGCTCTGTCAGCCGCTTCTTTGACAGCACGGAAAAGCTGTCCCTGCTCACCTCCCCGGAATTCCCGCCCTCAGTCCGCCTTGACAAAGGACAGCTCCACCGCGTGGTCACTCTCATGAAGGAAGCAGGAGACTATCTTCAGAATGCGAGCCCGCTGAGGACCAAGTACCATGTCCAGTGCATCCTCGCCATGTTTTTCGAGGAATATTTTTTTGAATATGATACCGAACTGCCGCAGAAGATCCCTTCCTGGCTGACCGGTCTGATGACAGAGATGCAGAAACTCGAAAATATGCAGGAAGGATACCCCGGGATGTGCCGCCTTGCGCCATGTTCTCCCAACCATCTCTGCCGCACGATGAAACATTTTTTCGGCGTGACCCCGACCCAGTATATCAATGAACAGAGGCTGAACTATTCCGTATATCTGCTGATGCAGACAGATATGGATATCCTGGATATCTGCGGTGCCTGCGGATTTTCCAATCTCAGCCATTTTTATCACCTGTTCCGCCGCAAATTCTCCTGCCCTCCCCTGCAGTTTCGAAAGGCCAGAGAAAAAGCCTGTACAAACGCTTGACCAGCGTCTGCACAGGCTTGATCCATATATATTATCCTTATCCAGTCTTTAACTCAGCACGGAGAAATCCCCGCTGTTCTTCGAAGTGATGTTCATCCGGATCTTACAGTCCGCGAGCGGTTCATGATCAACGTCCAGCTCGTAGTCCACAGACACATTGATTTTATCCTCCGAAACGCTGACCTCCATATTTTTCGTATTGATGCCGATGAGCATCTGCCCGTACGGCGTCTTATAATATGTCAGGTTCTTCCGGTTCTTCTCAAACACCATGTGCGTCCCGGTCCCGCCGCTCCTCATGATCTCCATGCTGTCGTCACCGGTGATCTTGATCTTGTTTTTGACCGTCCCTGCCATTCCCTCCATCACTTCGTCATAAATGATATAATGTTTCCCGTTCCGGCAGTAGTAACTGGCAGGCGTCACAACCTCGATCGGTTCGTCCTCCTCATCCGGCTGCGGGGATACGATCCCCATATGCATCCCGGAGATGCTGACTAATACATCCTTCGTCATATCTTAATATTCCTCGATATTTACTACATTGGTAGTGGGTACGTCAAATGGCATCACCGTGTTGGCAAATCTCCTGAACTTCTCCGCCGCATCGCTGACATAGAAGGAATATCTGCTGTGCTGCTCTGTTGTCCCATCGTTTGCCATCCCCCGCTCCTCCAGCATTTTCTTGAGGTCCATCGCGGTCTCATATGCCGGATTGACGATCTGGATCCGGTCTCCCATGTACTCCCGGATCTTTGAGCGGATCAGGGGATAATGGGTACATCCCAGGATCATCGCGTCGATATCCGTATGCTTCATGGACTCGAGATAATATTCAATGATCTCCTGCGTCACCACATGTTCCTTAAACCCTTCTTCCACAAGAGGTACAAAGAGAGGACATGCCTTCTCGGTCACTGTGATATCCGGCGCCATCTCCCGGATGACTTTCGTGTACATCCCGCTCTGGACTGTGGCATCCGTACCGACCACGCCGACCTTGCGGTTCTTCGTCGCCTCAACAGCAGCTCTCGCCCCCGGGATGACCACTCCCATGATCGGGATATCGAACTCATCCCTCACTGCGTCGAGCGCCAGTGCGCTCGCCGTATTGCACGCGATGACGATCGCCTTTACCTGCTTTGTCTTAAGGAAACGGATGATCTGCTCCGAGAAGCGGATGATCGTATTCTGTGACTTGCTTCCGTATGGAACACGCGCAGTATCCCCGAAATATACGATATTTTCTTTCGGCAGCTGGCGGGATATCTCCCGCGCAACTGTCAGACCGCCGACTCCGGAATCGAACACGCCGACCGGAGCCGTTTTTCTGCTTTCCATACCCACGTTTATCTTTCTCCTAAAGTGCTAATACTTTCGCCACGTCGTACTGATACTCGGAAACGGACTTCTTCATCGCAAGAGCTTCCTCGATATCAAAGTCAACGAACTCGCCGTTTTTGTATCCTACGACACGGTTTGTCTTGCCCTGGCAGAGAAGATCCACTGCCATGGAACCCATGATGGACGCATAAACTCTGTCTTTACATGTCGGGCTTCCGCCGCGCTGCATGTGTCCGAGGATCGTCGCTCTTGTCTCCATCCCTGTAGCCGCCTCAATCCTCTTTGCCATGTTGATGGAGTCACCGATACCCTCGGCATTGATAATGATATAGTTCTTTTTACCACGTCTCTGGCACGCTTTGATGTCCGCGATGATCTCCTGCTCATCAATGTCGTGCTCCTCCGGCATCAGGATGCGCTCCGCGCCGTTCGCGATACCGCACCACAGTGCGAGATACCCGGCATCACGCCCCATAACCTCAATGATACTGCATCTCTCATGAGATGTGGAAGTGTCACGCACTTTATCGATCGCTTCCATAGCAGTGTTTACTGCCGTATCAAATCCGATCGTATAATCTGTACATGCAATGTCAAGGTCGATCGTTCCCGGGATACCGATGGTGTTCACCCCGAGATTGGCAAGTTTCTGGGCACCGGCAAAAGATCCGTCTCCACCGATGACTACCAGACCGTCAATCCCGTATTTCTTACAGATCGCAGCAGCTTTCTGCTGTCCTTCTTCTGTCCTCATGGACTTGCATCGTGCAGTCTGGAGGATCGTACCTCCGCGCTGGATGGTATCGGAAACATCACGCGCTGACATATCAATGATCTCTTCTTTCAGAAGTCCGTGATATCCTCTGCGGATCCCGCGCACTTTCAGCCCTCTGGACAGTGCTGTCCTGACAACTGCACGGATCGCCGCGTTCATTCCCGGCGCGTCTCCACCACTGGTAAGAACGCCGATCGTGCGGATCCTGTCTTCAAAGTCATCTGCATATAATTCGTCTAATGTGTTTTCTGCCATGTTTTTCTCCACCTTTCCTTCATAATAGGTCCCGGCAGCCTGCTCCATGCCACTGTACAGACCGCCTGTAAAACGGACACATCCGATCCGCTTCACTACTTCCTGCTGAGCGCAGAACTGCGCCGCATTTAAGATAACCGCCAAACCCTGAAATTGCATTTCTCATCAATTCCGAGAATATTCTACCGTATTTAGAAGTGGTTTTCAATAGCTTTTTCCACCACTTTTACCCGGCTTTCCCCGTAATGATTCATTAATCTGCTCAAAACCTGTGCGTCGATCCGGATGTTCCGGTTCCTCGGAAGCCGCTTGACCGCGCGCTCTTTCGCGCAGTAGATGACCACCTCATCATCTCCTTCGGAATCAGCCAGATATCCGTTTACGATCTGTTCTTCATCCAGATATGAAGCCTTGTCCGGGAACTGGAGCCACAGTTCCCGCTTTTTCTGCTCAAAGGGGATCACCTTCTCACAGATCAGCTTGCTGGCGCGCTCATCCTCCTCGGCCACTCTTCCCCTGATGAACACCTTGCTGTCCACCTCAAGGCATTCCCGGTTCTTCTCATAATCTCTGGGGAACACGACGACCTCCACCGTGCCCATCAGATCCTCCACTGTGAGGAAAGCCATCATCTGGTTCGTCTTCGTGTGCTTCACCGTCTTCTCCGTGATCATGCCGCCGATGACCGCGCGGGAGCCGTCCCTCACCTTGGTCTGCCCGGTCTCCTCATCCGGCTGGAAATCTCCTGTCGTCGCCGTGATCACCTTTTTCCACTGCTCCTCATATGCCTCCAGAGGGTGTCCGCTGACGTAGATTCCCAGGACTTCCTTCTCAAATGCCAGAAGGTTCTCTCTGGAATACTCCCCCACGTCCGGGAGTTTGATCTGGAATTCTTCTTTCTGGTCCTCTCCCACCATATCGAAGAGGGTCATCTGCCCCGCCATGGAATACTTCTTTTCCTGGTTGACGTGGTCCACGATCTGGATGTAGATGCTCATAAACTGCTTCCTGGTTCCTCCCAGCGTGTCCAGCGCGCCGGATTTGATCAGGTTCTCGATAGCGCGCTTGTTGAGCGCCTCCCTGGAGGACATCCTCGTGATAAAATCCTCCAGATTCTTAAACGGACCGAACTGTTCTCTCTCCTCCACGATGGCTTTGATCACCGGTCTGCCGATGCTCTTGATCGCAGCGAGCCCGTACCGGATATTTCCGCTGTCGACCGAGAAGTTCGCCTCCCCTTTGTTGATGTCCGGAGGCAGGATCCGGATGTTCATCTGCCGGCAGGCGTAAATATATTCTGCCACCTTTGGCGGATTTTCAATCACAGAAGTCATGAGCGCCGCCATAAATTCCACCGGATAGTAATATTTCAGCCACGCAGTCTGGTAAGAGACTACCGCATATGCCGCCGCGTGGGACTTGTTGAACGCATATTTCGCGAAATCGATCATCTCATCATAGATCTTATTCGCTGTCTTCTCGTCGATCCCGTTCTTGATACAGCCCGGAACGTTCGTCTCCTCATCCCCGTAGACAAAGATCTGACGCTCCTTCTGCATCACATCTCCTTTTTTCTTTGACATGGCTCGCCTGAGGAGGTCGCTCCGCCCCAGCGTATACCCTGCAAGATCCCGCACGATCTGCATGACCTGCTCCTGATACACGATACACCCGTAGGTGGGTGAGAGGATCGGCTCCAGCTGCGGACAGTCATAGGTGATCGACGCCGACTCGTTCTTTCCTTTGATATACTGGGGGATAAAGTCCATGGGTCCCGGACGGTACAGTGCGATCCCGGCTATGATATCCTCCAGGCTGTGGGGTTTCAGTTCCTTCATGAAACTCTTCATGCCGCTGCTCTCGATCTGGAATATCCCGTCCGTCTTTCCGGTACCGATATAATCCATCACCGCCTGGTCGTTATAGTCTATCTTTTCAATATCGAGTGCAGGGGCTTTTTTCCTGGCCATGGCGACCGCGTTCTGGATCACAGTCAGAGTACGGAGTCCCAGGAAATCCATCTTCAGAAGCCCCAGTTCCTCCAGAGTGGTCATAGTAAACTGGGTCGTGATCGTCCCGTCCGCGGCGCGGGAAAGAGGAACGTACTCATCCACAGATTTCTGGCTGATCACAACGCCGGCAGCATGCATGGAACTATGTCTGGGCAGACCTTCCAGGCGCTTCGCCATATCGATCAGGCTTTTCACCTGCTCGTCGGTCTCATAGGTCCTGCGCAGTTCCGGATTCTCTTTCAGCGCCTTGTCGATAGTGATGTTCAGCTCCTGGGGGATCATCTTTGCGATGGAATCCACAAAGGCATAAGGCAGATCCATTACCCTTCCCACGTCCCGGATGACACCTCTTGCAGCCAGGGTTCCGAAAGTCACGATCTGAACGACCCGGTCCTTCCCGTATTTCCGCACCACATAATCAATGACCTCCTGCCTTCTCTCGAAGCAGAAGTCCACGTCGATATCGGGCATGGACACACGTTCCGGATTCAGGAAACGCTCAAACAGGAGCTGATACCGGATGGGATCGATAGTCGTGATCTCCAGGCAGTAGGAGACAATGCTCCCCGCGGCGGAGCCTCGTCCAGGTCCCACCGCGATCCCGTGGTCCTTCGCATACTTGATGAAGTCCCATACGATCAGGAAATAATCCACATACCCCATGTTCTTTATGGTGTCCAGCTCGTAAGTGAGCCGGTCTTTTAATTCCCGGGACGGATCGCTGCCATAGCGCTTCTCAAGTCCCTCCCAGCACAGTTTTTGAAGGTATTCCCAGGAGGTCATCCCGTCCGGGACATCGTATTTTGGAAGTTTCGTCACGCCGAACTCGATCTCCACAGAGCACCGGTCAGCGATCTTCTGCGTGTTCTCCAACGCCTCCTTCGCAAAAGGAAAGAGCGCCTCCATCTCCTCCGGAGATTTCACATAATACTGTCCGCCCTCGTATCGCATCCGGTTTTCATCCGCCAGCTTCTTTCCTGTCTGGATACAGAGCAGGATATCGTGCGCCTTCGCGTCATCCGCGTAAGTATAATGGACGTCATTGGTCGCCACCAGCGGGATCCCGGTCTCCTGGGACATCTTCATGAGCTGCTGGTTCACCAGGGTCTGATCCGGGATCCCGTGGTCCTGCAGTTCCAGAAAATAGTTGTCCTCCCCAAAGATATCTCTGTACTCAAGCGCTTTCTTCTTCGCCTCGTCATACAATCCTTTGACGATATAGCGCTGGACCTCTCCGGCAAGGCAGGCGCTCAATGCTATGATCCCTTCATGATATTCCGCGAGCAGCGACTTATCCACTCTGGGACGGTAGTAATATCCCTCCACAAAGCCTTTGGAAACAATCTTCATCAGATTCGCATAGCCTTTATTGTTCTCCGCCAGAAGGACAAGGTGATAGTACCTGTCGTCTCCCCCTGTTATCTCTCGGTCAAACCGGGAGTTTGGCGCGATATACACCTCGCATCCAAGGATCGGATTGATCCCCTGTTTCTTCGCCTCACGGTAAAAATCGATCACACCGTACATAACGCCGTGGTCTGTGATCGCGGCGCTGTTCATCCCCAGTTCCTTTACCCGGGACACATATTCCTTTATCTTGTTCGAACCGTCCAACAGACTGTACTCTGTGTGGACATGCAAATGTGCAAAACTCATCCGATACCTCTCTGTCACACCGTAATCTCTGTCTCCTGAAACACTGCAGTTCAGCCATATGCCGAAGGAGTGGCTGCACTGTGATCCTGAGACCATCCTGATCTTAAGATAAAAGAGGCAGTCCCCCTTTCCGGGAACTGCCCTCTCCACATTCTCTCACTGAAAGAAGCTTTCCTGTCTGTCAGCTCAGACTTACTCTCCATCCATCATAAACTTGATCAGTCTGTCTGTATCTTCCTTCTCATATGCAATGATCTCAAGTTCCGGGATCTCACCGTTGGAAAAGATATTCGCCATGGAAACGTACTGGGAAAGCTTTGACTTCAGGTTCAGTCTGTCTCCTTCTCCTGTAACCAGTTCTACTTTTCCTTTGCATTCGTCGATCACCTTAAAGAAGCCTTCTATATCTGTTATGTTCTGAACTTTCATGATTATTTCTCCTTTCACATCCACTCTGTATGTATCTGAAATGTGTCTTCATACTGCTACTCTGCACATTCCTATAAATATTATACCCTATTTTATCCGAATTGCAAGGAATTTTCTTCCCTGCCTGTGTCCATCTGGCGCTGCAGAGACTTTTCCTTACTGCCGCCGGATCTCCGTCCCGCCGATCTCGATCTTGTTTTCTTTCAAAAGACGTCCCACGGCTCTCTTAAAGGCAGCTTTGCTCATATCGAATTCCTGACGGATCTCTTCCGGTGAAGCCTTGTCCGTAAACGGTATCCTCCCGCCGTTTTTCTCCATCCAGCTCAGAAGGAGTTCCGCGTCTTTGTCCATCTGCTGCGGGATCTTTCCGCGCACGCTCAGGTCCAGCTTTCCGTCCGCCTTGACCGCCGTGACTCTCGCCTCGATCCGCTGTCCGTTCTGCATCTTTCCGTATACTTCCCTCTTCGGGATCATCGCGGAGTACTGATCGTCCACTGCGACATAAACGCCGTAATCCCTGTTTCTTCCATATACAGTCCCGGTCACCATGTCGTCTTTTTGGTAGGGGGAATCTGTCCTCAGCATGGGATAGATCTTCATCGTAGCGCAGAGGCGCTCGCTCTTGTCGATATAAAGCCCCACAAGGCAGCGGTCGCCTTTTTCCACCCTCTCTGTCTGCTCTTTATATGGAAGCAGAAGATCTTTTTCAAGCCCCCAGTCAAGGAAGGCTCCCACTCTTCCCACATCAACAACTTCCAGCACCGCAAGTTTTCCAAGCGTGAGTTTCGGCTCACGTGTCGTCGCGATCATACGGTCCGAAGAATCCTTGTACAGAAATACTTCTATGGGATCTCCCACTTCTACACCTTCCGGAACCTGTTTCTTTGGAAGGAGCACCCTCTCCTCATCGCTTCCCAGATACACACCAAAATCTACGGTCTTCACAACTGTGAGTACCTGCTTTTCTCCTAATTTCATAATGGTATTTTCTCCTTGATCCTCTTCGTCGCCGCTGCCCTGGTCAAAAGGACGCCGGCAGCCTCTCTGCCTATGTTAAGTTATCTGTTGCCGATTGTCAATCTCCCCTCTGTTTTCTCCCGCAGCACTGCCAGTGTCAGGAAGCCTGCACACTGACCCTCTCTCCACCAGTTCCACATTCAGCACGATATTTTCCGCCGGCAGGTCCTGCTCCTGTATATGCTTTATCAGCAGATCGCATGTGACGGAAGCTTTCTTTTTGATATCCTGCCGCACAGTAGTCAGAGGCGGTGTTACCCGGGCGCTCATCTTCAGATCGTCAAATCCGATGACAGACAGATCTTCCGGAACACGGATCCCCATCCGGTATGCTTCGGAATAGATCTGATAAGCACAGTTATCCGCTGTGGTAAAGATCCCCGTCACCGGATCTGCTCCGCTGCAGAGGCGTTTCAGCGTTCCTCCCAGATCTTTCACTCCAAGGTCCATGAAATTCTCCAGAGGAAGGGAAACTCCCGCCTCCCTCAGCGTAGTGACAAATCCTCTCATCCTGTGCATGACAACGCCATTGTCCAGTACCTCCGGTCCGTAAAAAGCCACATTCCTGTGCCCGTTCTCAAGGAAATACTTTGCTGCCAGTTCTCCTCCCGTATAGTCATCAATCCCCACATTGGTGATACTGCGGACCGAGCTGTAGCTGTCTGTAAAGATCAGCGGGATGTGATTGTCCTCCTGAAGTTTCCGTATACTCTCATCAAACATGCCGATAAACACGGCCCCCGCCACATTCCAGGACTTCAGACTGTAAGTGATCTCCGAGTAATCCTTTACATAATGGATCATCAGATCATAACCTTCCTTTTTTATCTGAAGCGCCAGCTCACCGAGAAAACAGCTCGTATAACTGTCTTCCAGCGGGTTGTGCTCCTCGTCGTACTCCTGAAGGAGCGCTGCGATCAGACGTGAAGATCTGGATGCCAGTGCCCTCGCAGAAGAATTCGGCACATATCCCATCTCACGGGCGATCTTCTTGATCCTCTCTGACGTTTTTCCGGAAACTTCTTTCGTATTCCCGTTCATCACCCGGGAAACCGTCATGCTGCTGACTCCCGCTTTTTTCGCGATATCTTTTAACGTTACCATTTTTTCACCGCTTTCTGTTTTTGTTGATATCCCCCATCATTTCGTTATCGCTAACGAAATTATACCTTATATTTTACGTGAAATCAAGAATCTCACAAAATAGTATTGACATTTTTTACAGCTATATCTATAATATTCTCAAACGTTAGCGCTATCGTAACGAATAAAGGTTATCAGGAGGTGCAATTATGAAAAGAATACTTTCATTCTGTCTTGCCCTCGTCCTTGTCTTATCCCTGGCCGGATGCAGCAGCGGCGGCAGTGAAGGCGGGACTGCCACAGGCATACAGGACACACAGGCAGACAAAGGTCTGGAAGTCATGGGGGAAAATGTAACTTACGACCCCAACCATCTTGTAAACAATGGTGATCCCATCTCCATCGACTGGTGGATCTGGGCATCGGAAGACATGTTCCGTGCCATCGCGGACGAGTATGAAGAGATTCACCCCAACGTCACGATCAATATCATCAACAATCCATGGGACGGATTCTTTACCAAACTTCCTCTGGCTCTGCAGAGGGGCGAAGAGGGACCCACACTCTACAATATCCATAACAGTTATGAAAACCTGCTCCTTAACTATATGGAGCCATATGACATCGATACAGATGAACTGATCGCGGATTATCCTTCTGCATCGACCCATCTGATGGACGGCAAGATCTACTACGCGGATTACGGACTTTCTACCGGAATGTATTATTATAATAAGGATCTCTGGAAAGAAGCCGGACTGACAGACAACGATATCCCAGAAACATGGGATGAATTCATCCAGGTCGCCCAAAAACTGACAAAATTTGATGAAAACGGCAATATGGTCCAGGCAGGATACAACTATAACAACTATTTCAATTCCACAGTCATCGGACTGAACTACCAGTTTGGAGACAACCTTTTCTCTGAAGACGGGAAATCCTCTCTTGTCGACAGCGATGGTATGAAAGATGCCGTCTCCTTCCTTGTTGATCTCTATGACGAATATCATGTAGGCGACAAAGATTTCGGTACAAACTACGATCAGAGTTTCTATCAGGGACAGAGTGCGATCGTCTTTGCCTGGGGCTTCTTTGTGGGAAATCTTGCCACCAACGCTCCGGATATCGACTATGGTACTTTTGAGATCCCGACCCGGGACGGAGAAGCTCCTTACGCTTACTACCGCTACAACGGAGAGTCCACGCCGGGTATCAACAAGAATGCAACCGACGCACAGAAAGAAGTCGCACAGGATTTCATCCGGTTCTTCCTCGCAAGCGACGACGTGCAGATCCGGCTCAGCCAGGAGGGCGGACTTGTCCCCGCAAAGACTTCTCTTATGGATGCACCGGAGCTGAAGGATACCCCGATCGTCAAGACGGTCGGTCCTCACATCGACCGTTACATATGGCCGGGAGCAATGCCTTCCACAGTGGAAAACAATATGAAGATCGCCGGCGAGGATATCCTGTATAATGGAAAAGATGCAGCCGACGCTCTGAAGACCGCTGCGGATACGATCGACATTGACCTTGCGAACGCAGACTTCACCTCAAGTGAGAGTCTCTATGCATACTATGAAAAGTAAAGGAGGGGGAAATTATGTTCAAAAGAAGGCCACTTCAAAGCAAAAGTGAGATCTGGATGCGTAATATCGCGATGGGATTTCTCATCATCTATATGACGATCTTCCTGATCATCCCTGTGATCATGGTCGTAGCGGGAAGTTTTCATCAGTGGAACCCGCTGAACCAGACTTACAACTGGATCGGCCTGGATAACTACGCCCGGATGTTTTCCTATCCGACGTTCTGGCAGTCCATGGCAAACACCGTGATCTTCTGCGTGGTCGTCGTCATTTTCCGTGTTGCTCTCGGACTTGCGATCGCCTACGCACTCAACTCAAAACTGATGAAACACAAGACACTGTTCCGGACGATTTTTTACATGCCGACTGTAACTCCTCTGGTTGCGGTTGCATACGTATGGAAGATCATGTACAACCCGCAGTTTGGTCTGATCGACAACATCTTCGGACTGGATATCAACTGGCTGTACGACAGCAGGTTTGCTCTCATTGCATTGATGGTGATGACGATCTGGAAGGACTTCGGATATGCCGTGATCCTTTTCCTGTCCGGTCTTCTCTCCCTGCCTTCCGACTGCTACGAATCGGCGAGCATTGACGGAGCGAACGCATGGCAGACATTCCGGTATATCACTCTTCCGCTTTTGAAGCCGACCATGCTGTTCGTGGTGGTGACTTCCATCATCTCCTATCTGCAGGCATACGTACCTGTTCTGGTCATGACTACAGGCGGTCCCGGGACTTCTACCTACTTAAGTTCCTACCTTGTATACGACCAGGCGTTCAAGCAGTATAACTTCGGGTTCGCGTCAGCCATTTCACTGTTTATCCTTGTGCTGACCGCGGTATTCACCTTGATCTCATTCAAGGTTACCGGTGCAAATGAAAGTTAAGGGGGTCTGGACATGAAACACAAAACACTGACAACAGTTTTATATATCGTGCTCGCTCTGCTCGGAGTCGTCACTGTCTTCCCTTTCGTGTGGATGGTGCTGTCCTCCTTTAAGACGAACAATGAGATCCAGTCTATCATACAGACGCTGCTTCCTCAGGAGGCGATCACAGATAATTACCTGAACCTTCAGCAGACTTTTGATTTCCTGAGATATTTTATGAACAGTATCTTTATCGCCGTAGCAGTCACTGTGATCGTGATCTACACAAGCTGCCTGTGCGGCTACGTACTTGGAAAATATCAGTTTAAAGGCAAAAATATCATCTTCGGCTTCGTCATGATGACTATGATGGTTCCCTGGTCGGTCACCATCATCCCGAGGTACACCATGTTCATGGGCGCCAGACTTCAGGATACATATATCTCTCTGATCCTGCCGGTCATGGTCAGCGGTTTTGGAATCTTCATGATGAAACAGAATATGGAGTCTATTCCGGATGAACTGATCGAGGCGGCCCGGATGGATGGTTCCAATGAGTTCCAGACCTTCCATAAGCTGGTCCTTCCGTTGTGTAAGAACGGCATCTCAGCAATCGCCATTTTCCAGTTCCTCTGGGTATGGGAGGATTACCTCTGGCCATACCTCATGATCGACAGCGAAAAGAAGCAGCTCCTCGCCGTAGGACTTACGCTGTTCAACGGACGTTATTCCACAGATTACGGCGGACTGTTCGCAGCTACCACGATATCCATCCTGCCGGTCATCATCGTTTACGTCATCTTCCAGAAACGTTTTGTTGCAGGCGTTGCAGCCGGAGCGGTAAAAGGATGATGCATTACATAAAATCTGAAACTTGAAAAGGAGAATGTATATATGAGACCTGAACTGATCGCAGCTACCCATCCCGAAACAAGACCGGAAAATATCCTTAAGGGCGACCGCTGGCGCATCAGCGTCCTCACGGAAAGTCTTTTGAGACTTGAGTATTCCCCGGAGGGTATCTTCGAAGACCGCGCTACCCAGTCTGTCTGGAACCGTGATTTTCCGGCGTCCACATTCCGGCGCATTGAAACAGAAGATTCTCTGGAGATCATCACACCGGCAGCACATCTGATCTACAATAAAAAAGAATTTTCACCCAATGGACTGTCCATACAGGCGGTCGGAGATTACAGTGCCTACCACAGCATCTGGCATTACGGAGATGATTTCCGGGATCTGGGAGGAACAGCCCGCACTCTGGATGAAGCGGACGGTGCCATTCCGCTGGAACACGGCATCATAAGCCGGAACGGTTTTTCTGTGATGGATGACAGCCGTTCTCTGGCACTCCGGGAAGACGGGTGGGTGGAGCCCCGCAGAGAGGGATGCACAGACATCTATTTCTGGGCTTACGGCCACGATTATCACCAGGCGCTCAAAGATTTCTGCCATCTGTGCGGGAAGACCCCCATGGTCCCGAGATACGCTCTGGGCAACTGGTGGAGCCGCTATTACAAATATACGGAAGAATCCTACAAAGCTTTGGTGGAACGGTTTGAAAAAGAAGACCTTCCGTTCTCTGTCGCAGTGATCGACATGGACTGGCATCTGGTGGATATCGATCCGAAATACGGAAGCGGCTGGACCGGATATACATGGAACAAGGATTTCTTTCCCGACCCGGAGGGCTTCATGAAATGGCTCCATGACCGGAACATGCATGTCACCCTGAACCTTCATCCCGCCGACGGGATCCGCGCCTTCGAGGACGCCTATCCCGAAATGGCGCAGGCGATGGGAATCGACCCAAAGACAGAACAGCCGGTCGTGTTTGATATATCTGACCCTCATTTTCTCGAGGCGACCTTTGAACATGTACTCCACCCGGAGGAAGAAAAGGGAGTTGATTTCTGGTGGGTCGACTGGCAGTCCGGGGGCATCAGTAAAGTCGAAGGACTTGATCCCCTGTGGATGCTGAACCATTACCATTATCTGGATAACGGAAGGGCCGGAAAACGTCCCATGGCGTTTTCCAGATATGCGGGACCGGGGAGCCACCGGTATCCCGTCGGATTCTCAGGCGATACACTCATCACATGGGAATCCCTTGACTTCCAGCCGTATTTTACGGCTACGGCGTCAAACATCGGCTACGGTATGTGGAGTCATGACATCGGCGGTCATATGATGGGCTGCAAAGATGATGAGATGGCGGGGCGCTGGGTCCAGTTCGGCGTATTCTCACCGATCATGCGCCTGCACTCCAGCAGCAGTGAATTTAATGGAAAGGAGCCCTGGCGTTACAAACCGGAGATCTGCTCCATGATGAAGGAATTTTTACGTCTGCGGCACCGGCTCATCCCCTATCTCTATACAATGAACCATCGTGCTTACGCGGAAGACATTCCTCTGATCCTTCCGATGTACTACGACTATCCGGAGGAGGAAGCTGCTTACCATGTTCCCAATGAATATGCCTTCGGGAGCGAGATGATCGTGGCTCCGGTCACGACTCCCCGGATCACCGGCCTGAATGCTGCCAAGACAAAGGTATGGCTTCCGGACGGGACTTTCTTCGATATCTTCACCGGAAGAAAATATCGGGGGAACCGAAACATCACGATGTATCGCGGCATCAATTCCATCCCTGTCCTCGCCAAGGCAGGGGCCGTCATCCCAACCGCCTGCGACATCCATGATGTGGAGACCAATCCGGAAGAGCTCTGTATCCACGTGTACGCCGGAGCAGCCGGGAGTTTTACGCTCTATGAAGACGACAATGTCTCGGAGGAATACAAGAACGGCAGATGCGCGACCACCAAGATGCATTTCCTCTGGGGCAAAGACGCAGAATTCCTGATCGACGGTGCGAAAGGCGCCACAGACCTGATTCCTGCCAAGCGGACCTATGTGGTAAAGATCCACGGTATAACGCCGTGCGAAGACAGGACTTCCCTGTTCGTAAACGGCTTCGACGATGTTCCTGATGGCCTGACGGTATACGACGGCGAGACACGCACGCTCACCTGCACCCTGGAGGGCATTCCCTCCGACGCGCGCGTCCGCATCCTTATCACCGATGTGTCAGAAGCAGGAAACGACATTGTAAAAGAATCGTTCGACTTCCTGAACCAGGCAGAGATATCCTTTGTCCTGAAGGATGAACTCTACCGTCTGATCGAAGCAGCATCAGACCGTACGGTCCTTCTGTCACAGCTTGCCGCAATGGAGCTGGACCGGGATCTCTTCGGTGCGCTGACAGAGATCATCAGCGCATAACCGGACAAAAAAAAGGCTGTAGAAACGAATATGTTTCTACAGCCTTTTTCATATATTGTTTATATCGGTCACGATATACTGCCCGTATCGCTCAAATGGCAATGCTGTCCCGGTATTCTTTCGGCGTTTTACCAAGAGTTGCTTTAAACAGCCGGGTAAAATAATTTACATCTGAGATCCCGCAGTGCTGCGCGATAGTCTGGACCTGAAGCCGGGTGGAGTTCAGGAGAAAGACAGCCTGTTCGATCCGTTTCCCGTTTACATATTCTGTCAGTGTCTTCCCCGTCTCTTTTTTAAACAGAGTTGACAGATAACTGGCATTGACTCCCAACTCTGCCGCCTGCGCTTTCAGGCTCAGGTCCGCAGTCAGATCCATATCGATCTGAGTCAGGACTTTTCTCACCAGAAGCGAATAGTCTTTCATAGAATGATTTGTCACAAGGAGACAGTATTTTCTCACCATTTCCTTTGCCAGAAGGCTCATCCCTTTCTCTGAGTTGAGCTGCTCGATCTTATGCGCAAACCTGGAAGAAAGTTCATCGATATGGATAGGATGCACATCCGCGCTCTCCACCGCTTTTCGCAGGAGTGTGTTCATGATGATCAGATAGTTCTTCACATTTCTCAGCCGGTCCGGCGTCCGAAGCTCCAGCCAGTGCCCTGATCCGCTCAGAAGAGCCTCCGCCCTGTGGGTCTGCCCCTTTGCCACAGCCTGGATCAGACGGTTCTCCACCTCATACCGCTCTGCCAGTATCTGCATCATCTGCTGGGACTCTCCTTCTCCTCCGTCTTCTCTGCTGCCTGCTTCCGCTTCAACATCCAGGGAGATCCCGCTGTTTATATCCTGCAGTTCAAAGTTATCTATGCTTCCCCATATCCTCTCCCCGAATGTATTTACTATGGAAAGGAGCACGCTTTCATCGTAGATCCGCGGCAGTCCGACGAAGAACTGTTCCAGCCGGCGGTAGTGTTTTTCCGGAAATGACAGATACTCCGCCACATCATAGATCATCTTTTTCGTCACCTCTGTCAGCATGTACGGACCGATCAGGAAAAGATCCTGTCCTTTTCTTCCCGGTTCCGGCAGCCGGAACAGAAGGTATCGGTACATGCACGCCGAACTGATCCTTCTTGAAGACCTGTTCCACATATCCATAGATGAACTCGTAGGCCGTGAGACAGCAGATACAGGCGCAGAGCCAGAGTCCGGGCATACCGGCGGGGAAGCTCCGCCGGTAAAAGAGGTCCGCTATGTCCCGTATCAGTGGCATTATGAATATAAAAGCAGGCGGACCCTCTTCGGTCTCCCCCTTGTGCATATCAATATCGGAAGGTGGCTCCCCGGGCAAAGGCACTGCCGCGCAAAAGGGATCCTTGCGGTCGGAAACATCGCGTCCGGGCTTCTCGCCCTAGGCGGGATCGCATCCGGCATCTTTTCCCTGGGCGGGATTTCCGCGGGTCTCTTCTCTTTTGGCGGACTGTCCGCGGGACTTCTGCTTTCCGTCGGCGGATTCTCCGTGGGAACTGTCGCCATCGGCGGACTGGCTCTCGGGATCTTTGCCATTGGTGGCGGCGCCTTCGGAGTCTATGCCCTGGGCGGAGCGGCAGTGGCGCAGAAGATCGCCGCAGGCGGAGCCGCGCAGGCAGCCATTGCCATTGGAGACGCAGCGAGTGGAGAGATCGCCATCGACATAAATAATCCCGTCCCGCCGTCTGTGATCCGGGATATCATCCTGGAAAAGTTTCCGGGGACATGGGATATCATCGTAGAAATCTTCTCTCATACCGTATAGTCTATAATCCCAAAAGAACGATTACCCGATTGGCAGTAAAGAATTTCCTTATTAAAAAAAACTTTCCCATCAATGCAGAAAGCTGCAGCCGGGCAGGACGATCACGCCTTCCCTTTGCTGCAGCTTTTCTGCATACTCTGGTTTACATTTCAAACAGGCTCATCTGATGCCAGTTCTCTTCTTTTTTCTTCTCCACATTTTCCTCTTCCATCAATCCATCAGGAAGATTCTTAAGAAACTCTGACATTTCTCCAGATGTCGTAAGAAGCAGTTCCTCCTTCCCCCGTGTCATTCCCACATAGAACAGCCGTCTCTCCTCTTCTCTGTCGCAGGGATGCTTTTCGCTCTCCAGCGGGATTGATCCCTGGTCCGCCCCATAGATAAATACAACCGGGAACTCCAGCCCTTTGGAGCCGTGCAGTGTCATGATGGTCACAGCATCCGCAGTATATTTCTTCGTCCCGCAGCGCTTCAGATCGCTCTCCACTCCCAGACTGACCGCATTCATAAACTCCGTCATTGTCTTATAGAACACTGCCATCTGAAGAAATTTCCGCATCGCCGGATCCTCAGACATCCCCATCTCTTCCATCCACTGCTCTATGAATTTCTGAGGTTTTTTCTTTTGATACAACGGTCTGAATTTCTCCGCAGCAGACCGGATCACCTCCCCGGTCATCTCGTTCCACTCCAGTTTCCAGAGCTGCTCCGCCGAACTTTTCATTGCCTCAATATCCTCCGGGTCTTCCAGATAACGGAAAAAGCAGAGACTGTCCTGCACCGTGCTCTCCTTCAGAAAGTCCTCCCGTCCTGCCACGATATAGGGAATGCTCTCTTTCTTCAGGCATTTTTCCACCAGTTCCGCCTGGTGATGGGTCCTGCACAGGACTGCCATCTCGTCGAATCCTCTTACTCTTCGCCCGTCCTGCTCCCACGCATTCTGATGGGCCTCCAGCATTCCGATGCCTCCGACCATGCGGTCGATCTCTTTCGCGATAAAAATGGCCTCTCCCAGAGGACTGCCCGCACGGATCAGCCGGACCGGGGCATTGTCCGGACAGTTGGGATGGAGTGCCCGCTGTCCGCTGCTGCATGGCGCTTCGCAGGGCTCATTTTCCAGGAGTCTCTCATCCGAATCTTCTCCGGTCCCCTTCTCTTCCTGAGATATCACAGCCGTGGCTGCATTCAGGATCTGCGGTGAGGAACGATAATTTTCCTTCAGCGTCACCGTCTCAAGGTCACTGTATTCTTTCCTAAGTCTCTCAAAACATGCCGCGTCTGCTCCCCTGAATCCATAAATAGACTGGTCCGGATCACCGATCACAAACAACTCTCTGCCAGCACAGCTCCACAGTTTTACTAATCGGAACTGGACCGGATCGATATCTTGTAACTCATCTACGAGCAGATAGCGGAACCTCTTTTCCCATCCCGTCGCAGCCTCTCCATTTTCAATCCGGCATACCGTCCGAAGCAGAAGATCGTCAAAGTCCCACAGGTTCTTTTCCTCTTTTTTCTTCTCATAGAGATCCCATGCCTTTTTCCATTCCTTTTCCGATATCATCTCCTCTGACAGCATCTCATCATTCTCACTACGTTCTGCTTCTGTCTCCGATTTGCATCTTGAGACCATCTCCAGGAACCGCTTTGCATTTATCGAGATCCCGCTCTCTACAACCGTCTCCTCTGCCAGCCTGCGCTGCTCCTCGTCGGTCATGAGTACCGGTTTCTCCCCCTGCGCTTTCAGGAAATCCAGACAGATAGCATGGAATGTACCGATCTGCAAAGCCCGGGCAGTCTGTTTCTTTCCGGTTTCCCGCTCGATCCGCTCCCGCATCTCGGCAGCTGCCTGGTTGGTAAATGTGACCGCAGTGATATCTGACGGTTTTACTTTCCGATATTCCATCAGATAGCGCAAACGTGAGACCAGTGTCTTCGTCTTTCCCGTTCCGGGTCCTGCTTTCACGGCGATCCGGGGTGAAGTACAGCGTACGGCATACGCCTGCTCCGGATTCAGGACCGGAGCAGACGGTTTCTTTGTCGGAATATTTTCCCGTCTCGACGTCCCGGTATCTTCCCGTTTCAGCGAGCGGGCCTCCTCCGTTTCCGGCGCAGGAGCATCTTTCGATATCTCTTCGTCAACTTCTGAACTCATTTCCGGCTTTCCTTCGCTGTCCCGTTCCTTATCTTTCCTTATGTTCACAGGTACGGCTCCTGCCGCCGGCACACCAAGCATATCAAAAAAGTTCATCTGCCCTTCCGTGTTGTTCAGTTCCTCTGCGCTGAACAGCCTGATCACGCCATACTCCCCGTCAAATCCCGGAATCCGCTCCACCTGACCGCTCCGGAGCCGTTCGATCCCTTCCGCCAGCCTTGTGCCTGCCCCCCGCCGGATCTCTTCCAGAGGGAGATTCCGCAGAATCTCGAATTCCGGTCCGAGCTGAGAAAGGATGCGTTGGTATTCCCTGTCCACCTTTTTGCCCGCCGCCGACGCTCCGACGGACGCCCCGATCACTTCCGGAAGTGGAACCAGGCTCTCAAACCTCTTTGCGTTTTTTCTCACATATCCTTCCTCCCGGTCAGCAAGTTCCTCCACCCGGTGTGACACACCGATTGTGATCTTCCTGCCGCACACCGGACATTTCCCGTTGTACTTCATGGTCTCGGAGGGCGTCAGGCAGAGATTGCATTTCCGGTGTCCGTCCATATGATACTTTCCTTCTTCCGGAAAGAATTCAATGGTTCCGTCAAGCCCTTTCCCTGTCTGGATCGCATCTGCCAGAGCGCCATAGGACATGGGGATATCAAACAGATTCGCCTCCCGCCCCAGCTTTGCAGGCGAATGAGCGTCTGAATTGGAGATCAGCTGAAAACGGTCCAGTGCGGACACGCGCCAATTCATCGGAGGATCCGAGGAAAGTCCTGTCTCCATCGCATGGATATAAGGCGTAAGGTCTTCGAAACACTCCTCCACCGTATCAAATCCGGAAAATGCGCCGAACAGAGAAAAATGAGGCGTCCAGATATGAGCCGGCACATAGACGGCGGAAGGACACAGTTCCAGGATGATCTCCAGAAGGTCATGGCAGTCCAGACCCAGGATGGGGCGCCCGTCCGAATGGATATTTCCGATCTGCTCCAGTTTTGCCGAGATCTTCTCCGCATCCTCCAGGCCCGGGAGCAGGATCAGGCTGTGAACTTTGCGCACTTTCCCGTTTTTCTTGTAGATCGAGCTGATCTCTCCCGTGATGACAAAACGGGGGGACATCTCCCCCGGGACCTCACTGTCTCTGATCCGGTACTCCTCCTTCAGGACATAGAGTCCGTCCTCTGCCGGTTCCAGCTTCTCCGTCAGTTCCTCCCTCCATGCCGGATGGGTAAAGTCTCCTGTCCCGACGATATGGATCCCCTTTCTCCGCGCCCAGAGATCAAGATGCTCCGGAGTACAGTCCTTACTCGTCGCCCTGGAATAGCGGGAATGAATATGTAAATCTGCAATGTACATTGAAATCACCTCTGTACTTTATCCTGATATACTCAGTCAAAAATTTCCAGTTCCAATTTTAGCACAGAAAATGTGAAACCGCCATCGGCTCCTTTTGTTTGAGCTCACAGAAGGTTGCAGCCATGAGTTTTTTTTACCTATAATGGAACTATTTATTAAAAGAAAAATTAACTACATCGAAAAACATAATATCAATATCTACAGCAGCGTGCCTGAATTTTTCTCAGGGACACTGTTCTTATTTTCGTCCATTCCACTCAGGAATATATCGCGTCCGAAGTGGAATTGACTCTGCAATATCCGCTCACTATAATGAGAACCGAATCAAGGAGGTTCTTCATTATGAAAACGATCATGAAACTGAATAGATCATTTTATGAAAGGATGTTCTGCTATATCGCCGGACTGCTCATCATGTCCGTGGGATCCAATCTGTTTTTGAAAGCCGCCCTCGGCGTGGCTCCGAGCTGCACCATCGCGCTCGCGCTTTCAGAGATTTTTCCTTCTCTCAGCTATGCAGTTTTTAATTTCCTTGTAAACTCGTTCCTGCTCCTCTGTGAGATCGCAGTGGTAAGAAAAATTGAAAAAAGGCAGGCCGTACAGCTTGTACTGACCTTCCTCTACTCGCTGTTTATCCAGTGGACAGCAGGTCCGCTACGTTTTATCACGGCAGACACCATGACAGCCAGAGTGGGATTAAGTTTTATAGCCTGCGCTGTACTTGCGGCAGGGATCTCATTCACGGTAAATTCCGGATTTGCGGTACTTCCGTTGGAAGGATTTGTAGCAAGCCTTTCTGAAAAGACCGGGAAACCGTTCGGAACGGTTCGGATCTATACGGAGGTCAGTATCACAGTCATCTCCGGGATCGTATCCATCGTCTGCCTTGGGAATATTTCCGTCGTCGGGATCGGAACTGTGATCGCTGCATTTTGTACGGGAACGATCACAAACCTCCTCTCCCGATTTTTTACGAGAGGATCTCTTCTTTCACATGCCGCTACAGCCTGATAACAAGATCTATAAAAGTCAAAAGAGTACTGTGCTCTTCTTCTGCCGGGTCTTAATACCTCCCGGCTGACGAACTTCTGGTCATATATTTTCCGGTCCGCTATTTTCTGACTGCACATTTTCTGACCGGAATTCTTCTGACCGGAACGGTTCCGGCCTCTCACAGGAAGATGTGATGTCTGTAAACGCTCCCGACTCTTCCCCTTTCAGCATAGCGTCAAGCACCTCATGCACATGGTATGCAATCTCTGCAGACGGGCGGAGAGGCGTGCCGTTCAGGATCGTATCCGCAAGGTCGGCCGGTCCGATCCCCCTGGAGTTGTCACTGTATTCATTTACAGCGGACAGCACATAAGTTTCCTGCTTCTCCCTGGAATCCATCATGTTCGGAAGAAACCGTACTTCTCCGCCGAACTGGTTCGGATCCGTCAGGAACAGAATTCCTTTTGTCCCGTAGATCGTAAAATAAGCCTGGTCTTTTGTCACAGAATCCGCGTCAATATGGAATGTTCCTGTTACCCCGCTCTCCATCTGTATCACTGCGCTGACCTGGCTTTCATTGGGCGTATCCATAACCTGTCCGTACAGCGGCGTTCCCGGCACCCTGTTCTCATGAGTCGGGTAGGGATGTCCCACAATGCTCCCCACCCGCGCCACAGCCCCCAGAAGACTGACCAGAGCTGTAACGTAATATACGCCATAGTCGCAGACAATACCGCCGCCCGGCTGCCGGAGAAAATCGGCAACACAGAGCAGGATATCGTTATTCCGGTTTGCGGAGACCGCGAAGGAATGGATCTCTCCCAGAAGCCCGCTGTCGATCGCCGCTCTTGCAGTCTGAAGTCCCGAACCGAGGAAAGTGTCAGGCGCTGAGCCCAGATAAAGTCCTTTCTCACGGGCAAGCCGGACAAGTTCCGCCGATCTCTCCAGATCGTCGGTCAGAGTCTTCTCTGTGTAGACGTGCTTCCCGTGTTCCAGCGCCGCCCTGATGACACTGTAGTGAGCGTGGGCAGGCGTCAGGTTGACGATGAGTTGGATCTCCGGGTCGTCCAGCATTTCCTCCATCGTGACCGCCTGTATCCCATATTCCCGGGCTTTCTTCTGCGCGCTCTCGATATGCCCCGCGCAGATGGATTTCACAGACAGGCCGTCAAACCTGTATATCATGTTTTTCAAATAGATATCGCTGATCGCGCCGGCGCCAACCACACCGATGCATACTTTTCTGTCTTCCATCCCCTTCTCCTCCTGCTTCTTCTTGTTTCCTTCTTTTCATTCATTATACATGATACGACCGCTCTGTTTCAGGATCCTCAGGATCTCTTTACAGGCATCCCCATGATAAAAATTCTATCTTCCTTACAGACCAATGTCAATTCCTGCCGCCGGTACGAGACAGGTGATATTGTAAATGCCGTCCAGTACGTTCGGGTCAAATGCAGCATCCCGCGTATATCCAACGCTCGAAACGGACGGGCTCACCTAAATTAGGATAAAAATAGACCGGAAAATGTTTCATCTTACTAAAACATCTTCCGGTCCTTTACCTTTGATCTGTTATTCTGTTTCTTCATCTTCTGCCGTACCTCTGAGTCTTATCTCATTGACCGGTACAGTCCGTATGCGTCAACGTTTCCGTTCAGAAGCAGAAGTCCTGCATTGATCATCTCTGTGTTAGATGCAAGATATTTTTTAACTGCTTTTATGATCATACTCATGATTTATATCTCCTTTTCATTTTTCTTAACTGTTTCCTTGTTACGTCTATATCATAGTCCATGATAATACGCAAAAACAGATATTTTCTTGACCTTTTCTAAGTCGATATTGACTTCGCAGTGCAGTTATACACAAAAAGCATCTTTCTCGATCTGAAAAAAGCATTAGACTTTCCGCTGTTGGAGAAATAAAATAGAAGCATCTGATAACCAGAAAAAAGGAGTGTATTATGAAGTATACAAAATTAGGAAATTCTGACCTGAACGTATCCCGTGTCTGCATGGGATGCATGGGCTTCGGAGATGCTGCGCACGGACAGCATACCTGGACCCTGGACGAAGAACACAGCCGCGAGATCATAAAGCACGGGCTGGACCTGGGCATCAACTTTTTTGACACTGCCATTGCTTACCAGAGCGGGACGAGCGAGCAGTACCTGGGAAGAGCCCTGAAAGACTTTGCCAGGCGGGACGACGTGGTCGTGGCGACAAAATTCCTTCCCCGCACGCCCGAAGAGATCGAGGCAGGCGTGACCGGACAGCAGCACATCGAGACCATGCTGAATAAGAGCCTGGAAAATCTGGGAATGGACCATGTGGACCTCTACATCTATCATATGTGGGACCACCAGACTCCCATCTACGATATCCTGGACGGGCTCAACCGGATGGTGAAAGCCGGAAAGACCCGCTATATCGGTATCTCCAACTGCTTTGCCTGGCAGCTCGCCAAAGCCAATGCACTGGCAGAAAAGGAAGGGTTTGCAAAATTTATTTCCGTGCAGGGGCACTACAACCTGATCTTCCGTGAGGAGGAGCGGGAGATGGCGCCTTTCTGTCAGGAGGACAATATCGCCATGACTCCCTACAGCGCTCTGGCAGGCGGGCGCCTCTCCAAACACAGAGGAGAGACTTCCAAGCGTCTGTCCGAGGACAGCTACGCTCAGCTCAAATACAGTGATACCGCCGCTCAGGACCAGGTGATCATCGACCGGGTCGCTGAGATCGCGGAAAAACGCGGGGTGACCATGACTGAAGTCTCCCTTGCCTGGCTCCTGACAAAGGTCACTTCCCCGGTGGTGGGCGCCACCAAGTTCCATCACGTGGACGGAGCGGCAAATGCCGTGAACCTGGAACTGACAGCCAAAGAGCTCGCTTATCTCGAGGAACCCTACATCCCTCATAAACTGGTGGGCGTGATGGCGCAGAACACTGCCGCTTCACACCAGCGGCCGTAAACACTTGACAATGTTTTCCACCGTTCGCACAAAGACTTCCGTATCCGCCTCCGGGTTGCTCAGATACGCATGATATGCCCCCTGTATGCAGTAGGACAGAAGGATATTTTTCTCCACGTCCTTCTCATACTCGGGGTATTTTCTGTAGATCACCTTCTTTAACTCCCGGTCAAGCTGATTCCCGAGATGGTTCTGTTCCTTTCCCGAAAAAATGATATTGATCAGTGAGATCTGTGACATAAACGCAAGACAGACCTCTCTTGTAAATGCATCGGAATTCTCAAATGTATATTCTTTCAGATGCTCTATCCCGTTTATGATCGATGCGACCGTCTCTTTCTCCATCGCTTCGGAGAGCGCATAGATATCTTCATAGTGGGAGTAGAAGGTAGATTTATTGATGCACGCCTCCGCGCACAGTTCTTTCACCGTGATCTTCTCCAGCGGTTTCTTTGATCTCAGTTCGATAAATGCATTCCGTATCGCTCTCTGCGTCTTTTCTATCCTCAGATCCATGTTCTCCTCCCCGGCACATCACTTCATCCCGTTCTTCCGTCGGAAGCCTCATTATACTTTTTCGCCCGGCAGAACAACGATAAACAACACTTTTTTCCAAAAGTCGGTTTTCCGACACATCCCCTGGATTGTCGGTGGACATCCCGATCTTTTAAAGCTATTCTTATTATAAAGCGAAAACCAACTACTGTCTATTATTTATCATGGAGGTAATTATGGATTTTTACGGATTCTACACTGGGAAAATATTTGACGCCTATAAGTATCTGGGCGCACACACGGAAAAGGACGGCGTGGTCTTCCGCACCTTCGCTCCGTCCGCCTCAAAGATCTCTGTCATCGGAGAGTTCAACGACTGGGAAGAAAGCCCCATGGAGAAGGTCCACGACGGGAACTTCTGGGAATTCTCTTCAAAAAAAGCACGTCCGGGAATGATGTACAAATACCGGATCTACGATCAGTCCGGACAGTTCATCGACCACTGTGACCCTTACGGGTACGGGATGGAGCTGCGCCCCAACACCGCCTCCATCATCCGGGATATGAGTACTTACCGGTTCCGCGACTCCTCCTGGATGAAAAAGCGCACGGACAGGCTCAGAGGACCCCTGAATATCTACGAGATCCACTTCGGCTCCTTCAAAAAACCCTCCGATGAACCGGACGCATGGTATGACTATGAAGAGATGGCTGACATCCTGATCCCGTATCTGAAGGAGAACGGCTACAATTATCTGGAGATCATGCCGCTCAATGAATATCCAAGCGACGAGTCCTGGGGCTATCAGGGCACCGGCTTTTTCAGCCCCACCTCCCGTTACGGGACGGCAGACCAGCTCAAAGCCTTCGTGGACGCCTGCCATCAGAATGACATCGGCATCATCCTTGACTTTGTGCCCGTTCATTTCGCGGTGGATTACTATGCTCTGGCAAATTACGACGGCACGGCACTCTATGAGTATCCCCACGCCGCGGTAGGACAGAGCGAATGGGGAAGCTGTAACTTCATGCACTCCCGCGGGGAGGTGAGGAGCTTTCTCCAGTCCGCCGCCAACTACTGGCTGACCGAATTCCACATGGACGGACTCCGCATGGACGCCATCAGCCGCGCCATCTACTGGCAGGGCACGCCGGAGAGGGGCGTCAACTCCAACGCAGTGGAATTCTTAAAAAACATGAACCGCGGATTGAAGGAACTGCATCCTTCCGCCATCCTGGCAGCAGAGGACTCCACCAGCTTCCCGGGCGTCACAGAATCACCGGAAAACGGAGGACTGGGGTTCGACTATAAATGGGACATGGGCTGGATGAACGACACGCTGGATTATTTCCGCATCGATCCCCTTTTCCGTGGAGGCTGTTACCATAAGCTCACCTTCTCCATGGCATACTACTACGATTCGAACTACCTGCTCCCCCTCTCCCACGACGAGGTGGTCCACGGGAAAGCAACCATCCTCCAGAAGATGTTCGGGGACTATGATATGAAGTTCCCGCAGGCGAGGGCATTTTACATGTATATGTACGCGCATCCGGGCAAGAAGCTGAATTTTATGGGAAATGAGATCAGACACTTCCGGGAATGGGATGAGAAGCGTGAACAAGACTGGGACCTTCTCACCTATCCCGCCCATCAGGATTTCCACCGGTTCATGACGGACTTAAACCACTTTTACCTGGAGCATCCGGCTTTTTCCGAGAAAGACTATGACTCAGACGGATTCCTGTGGCTGGACTGCCACTCCGAGGAGCGCTGCGTCTACGCCTTCGAACGGATCGGAAAGAACGAGCGGATCGCCGCCATCTTCAATTTCTCCGGGGTGGAGCAGGCCGGGTATCAGCTTGAGATTCCGGACGCCGCCGGCCTGGAACTGCTCTTCAGCAGTGACCTTCCGGAGTATGGCGGAAAAGGAAGACCTGACCTCGCAGCCGGAACCAGACAGAACACCGGAAGGGCAGTATTTGAATTTACACTGGCGCCGTTTTCGGCGGAGTATTATCTGATAAAGGAAAACTGACCTTTCATGATCCTGGTCAGCGCAGAAGTTTTTCACTGCGCTGGCCTCTTTTTTCTTCACTTCCCATTATCCTGTATAACAGTTCACATAAGGACTGTTACGATACGATTCGTTGCTTGCCTCCTCCCCCGCTGCTGTGTTATCCTCATATCATCTTATCTCAGGCGGAGAGCACTCGCCCGAATCTTTCCCGCCGGATAATTTATCATCTCAGGTTACTGTGAATAGTGACCACCCGGGAGATTTTCCCGTACCGCAGCCTGCACTCGCAGGTCACGGTCTCATGCTCCGCATTCGGAGTTTTATCCCATTCAAACCAGTCGACCAACAGAACAGGGGAGGTGTTTCCATTGATAACAGAAATCCGTAATTAGACCACAGCCCGCAGACTATCTCAGGCTGCTTCTCACAGCAGCCATAACGGAGGAACATTATGAAAAAACTGAAACACGTTCTGGCATTTATACTGTCAGCCGCTGTTCTGTTCAGCACGGGAATGGACAGCCTGGCAGTAAAAAAGATGCCGGAAGAAACAAAACCTGTCCACAAATTGAAGCTAGTACAGCCGGAACACGGTTCCCTGACGCTGTCCGATGACCTTGAAAATACAGGAGAAGACTCTTACAGCATACCATCCGGCACAGAGGTAAAGGCATCCGCAAGACCAGAGGCCGGTTATGAGATTGACCGCATCCTTCTGAACGGAGATCCTGTAGAATACTCACAAAGCGGAGAAGGGACAGCCGGATTTTCCTTCCGGATGCCGGACTGTAACGCCACACTGGAACTGACAGTGATACGGAGTTCTTTTGCATCTGCAGACAGTTCCCAAGTCAATGATCCCGGGGGCAATGATCCCGGGGCCGGCAGTTCCGCATCTCAGGATCCTGCATCTTCTGCTCCGGAAGGCACTTCCAGTCAGACAGGCTCAAAAGTCCCCTCAGACTCAGACAATTCAGCCTCTGAAAGTTCAGACTCTAAAGGTTTCGGATCCCCTGGTTCTTCATCCGACAGCACCAGATCAGTACCTTCTGACGGGAGTTCCGCAGACACACAGCCGGAACCTTCCCGGTCAGCTATCCCGTCTGCCAGGATCTCCCCGGCTTCCGCCGGAAATACCATCACATCCGCTTACATCAAAAAAGGCTCCCAGATCCCCGGCGGAATCGACGTCATCCTGTGGGAGAACGGAGAGTGGACTTCCCTGGATCACTGGTCCGAAGGGATCCTGGGGACAACATCCGGAGAGTGGCTTTTCTGCGCAGACCCAACCCAGAATTTCAAGGAAGGGCTCACCATGACATCCCACAGCGCACGGGAATATTACAGCCAGGACACCATCGATACCGTATGCGCTCTTCTGTACTATATGGACAACTACAGCTGCTCCGGGCTCACCGATGACCAGAAATATATGATGAAACAGGCATTCTTATGGACTGCCCTGAATCATTCAAAACACTGGTATACAGGCGGAGACTATGTGGAGATCAACTATGGGAACGGTCTGACATGCAGCTGTGGATATAATGTGGCCGGACATTACCGTGACCACTACGACGACGGAATACGCTGGCTCGAAGCAAACCGGGACAGTTTTGAAGCCTCCGGCGAGATCTTCACAAACGGAGAGAACCAGCCTTTAAGCCGCTGGACTTATGAATTTCATCCCACCGGATATGTGACTCTTCAGAAAAGTTCCACCTATCCGGAAGTGACCAGCGGCAATTCCTGCTACAGCATTGCCGGGGCAGAGTACGGAGTTTACAGAGACGAAGCGTGCAAAGACCAGGTCGGGACACTCCGCACAGACGAGACCGGGAACTCCAATATCCTAGAACTCGATCAGGGACAGTATTATGTGAAAGAAACGAAAGCGCCCCGGGGATACGTCCTGGACGCCAAAGTATATACCGCCGCGCTGGAAGGAAGCAAAACCACCGTCGTCCGGGCACAGGATGTACCTCTGACCGCGCCGGTACAGATCCTTCTGGGAAAATCAGACCGGGACACTTCCCTTTCGACTCCTCAGGGAAAGGCGTCCCTCGCAGGCGCAGAATTCACAGTAAGATACTATGACGGGACCTATGATTCAGATCCTGCAGCAACCGGAAAGAAACCGCTTCGGACCTGGGTGCTGAAAACAGGTTCTGACGGGACCGCCCGCCTGAATCCCGCATCTAAAGTATCCGGCGACGCCTTTTACCACGCAGATGGAAAGGCTGTCCTTCCCCTTGGCACCGTCACGATCCAGGAGACAAAAGCACCTGCAGGATACCTGCCAAACAGCGAGATCTTTATCCGGCAGGTCACAGCAGAAGGCAGCAGCGTCAGCACCTGGGATACGCCGGAGATCCCCGAGGAGGTGATCCGGGGCGGCGTCCGGGTAGAAAAGTGGGACCATGAACTCGCAAAAAACACAGCCCAGGGAGGTGCCACACTGGAGGGCGCTCAGTTCAACATCATCTCGCTGAATCCTGCTCCTGTCACTGTGGGCGGAAAGACCTTTCAAAACGGCGAGGTCGTCCGGACTCTGAAGACGGACAGCAAAGGCACTGCCGCTACACCTTCAGACCTTCTCCCCTACGGGGATTACCGGATCACTGAGACGTCTCCTCCCAAAGGCTATACCACATCAGGGATCACCCGGCAGGACTTCAGCATCACAGAAGACGGAGTCCTGGTCAGCCTCGGCACCTCCCAGACCGCAGTCCGGAACACCGTGATCCGGGGAGGCATCCGGGTAGAAAAATGGGACAGTGAACTGGACCAGAACAAAGCCCAGGGCAGTGCCACGCTGGAGGGAGCCCGCTTCGACATCATTTCCCTGAATGAAGCTCCCGTGCTGGTAAACGGGGCTTCTTATGATAAAAATGAAGTGGTCGCCACACTCACCACAGATAAGACCGGCTCCGCCCGTACAAAGGCAGACCTCCTCCCTTACGGCAGTTACCGGCTGAAAGAGGTCACGCCGCCAAAGGGCTATAACAAGACAGGGACTTTATCCAGGGATTTCCACATCAGGGAAAATGGAAACCTCGTCAGCCTGAACACATCCTCCACCGCGATCAAGAACGACATCATACGCGGCGACCTTGAGATCGTGAAATTTGCCGAACCCGTCGATGGCGAGGAAGATCAGATGCCGCCGCTCGAGGGCATCGTATTTGAGATTACCTCAAAGACCACAGGGGAAGTGTTCGAGATCACGACAGACAAAAACGGATACGCATCAACAACACAGCTTAAACTCAGCAGCCGCGGCAACCTGGTCTACGATACTTATACCGTACATGAAAAGAACACGCCAAACGGTCTGGACTCTGTGGATGATTTTGAGGTATCCATCTCAGAGGAAGGACAGACACTCTATTATATCCTTGAGGACAAACAGATCCTCTCTCCGATCCGCCTGGTAAAGACCGACAGCACTACCGGGCGCGCCATTCCCATCGCGGGAGCCGAGTTCCGGCTCCTCGACAAAGACAAGGATCCCATAACGATGACTACTTATTATCCGGACAAGACTGTTTATGAAGGTTTCACCACTGATGAAAACGGTGCCTTCCTGCTTCCCGAAAAACTGCCCGCAGGGTCCTACTATTTCCGTGAGATCAATGCGCCCTCAGGGTATCTTCTGGGAGAAGATCTCCCATTCCGGATCGAGGAAGGCAGGGACTGGTCCGAGCCCCTTGCCGTTAAATATGAAAACACTCCGGCAATGGGACGGATCCGCATCACAAAGACAGACAGCGAATCCGGTGCAGAACTTGCCGGAGCCGAATTTACGATCACGGCAGCGGAGGATATCATTACCGGGGACGGCACTATCCGGGCAGAGAAAGGCGAGACCGTAGACACCATCACCACCGGGGACGACGGCAGTGCACAGAGTAAAGAGCTGTATCTTGGAAAATACACCATCACAGAGACAAAACAGCCGGAAGGATATGCCCTCCCGGACGAGCCGCTGGAGGTCGAACTTGAGTACGCCGGGCAGGACACTCCTGTGGTAACAGAATCTCTGAACGTCGCCAACGCTCCCACGAAACTGATCATCAAAAAAATCTCCGGGGATACAGAAGAACCGCTGGAAGGAGTGACCTTTGCCATATGGAAGAAGGACCCTGGCGCCGGCACAGAAGACAGCGGATCATCTGAAGAAGCCGGAGCGGAAACCGCCGGGTCATCTGAAGAGTCCGGAGCAGAGACCGACAGCTCTTCCGGCGAAGACCTCGCAGAAGTCGGCAGCATCATCCAGCCGCCTGCATCCGCCCAAAATTTTGTCACCGATAAAAACGGGCAGATCACTCTCCCATATCTGCCCCCCGGCACTTACTGTATCCTTGAAACAGAAGGGCTTCCCGGATACGCTTTCGACGGAGAGATCCGGGAGATCACCATTGGGCAGGATGGCAGGATAGGAGGTGAACCATCCATGACTATGACAGTTGAAAATCAAAAGACAAAGATCACTCAGACCAGCGCAGTCAGCACGGACACCGGCACCCGCCTGGGGATCGCCCGGGAGGACACCGTGATCCGGGATACAGTGAGCATGGTCGACCTGCAGATCGGACAGGAATATCTTCTCCGCGCCGAACTGATGGACACAGAGACAGGAGCGCCGTTGGAAAATGCAGATAACATAACAGTCTCCGCAGAAAAAACATTTACGGCAGATGTATCGGATATTGAAATAGAGATCGAGATCCCGCTGGATGCTTCTGCTCTTGCCGACAGGACCATCACTGTCTTCGACACACTGTATATCGGAGATACGGAGGCTGCAGCACACAGAGACATCAGCGCCGAGAGCCAACAGGTCACATTCCCGGAACATCAGATCGGCACAACAGCCCTGGGGGAACGGACCGGGACCCATGACCTCCCTGCCGAAAAGGAGGCAGTCATCGTCGATACTGTTTCCTACAAAGGGCTGATCCCCGGTCTTGAGTATGAACTCCGGGGCACCGTGGCAGACAAAAAGACCGGAAAGATCTTTTTGGAAAGCAAAGAAGAACTGTGGGTCTCACAGACGTTCACTCCCGAGTCTGACACCGGAACTGTCGAGATGAGATTCTGTCTCGACACATCCGGACTGGCAGGGAAAGAATTCGTCATTTTCGAATATCTCTGGCAGGGTGATGATCTTGTGACCTCTCATGAGGACCTGTCCGACAAAGGGCAGACCGTACGAGTCCTAGCCCCTGAGGAAGTCAAAAAAGAAGTCCCCAGTACAGGTGACGACGCGGGGCTGGTCTCACTGGCTGCACTTGCAGGTCTGACCGGGCTTGCCGCCATCACCGGCGCCGGAGCATATCTGGCTTCAAGGAGAAAACACAGAAGGCGCGGAAGGCGCAGGCACTCATAAATCAGCCATTAGAAGGCAGGATATTCATTAATAACAACGGAAGGGACAGCTTCATGAAACAGATCATGGAACTGCCCCTTCTTCTCTTGTATAGTTTTCCTGTCAGAACCGTTTAATCTACTTTTGTTTTCCCAAATCCTTTCCTCTCTGCCGCCGCATCGATCAGTTCCTTTGCCTCCTTAAACGCCTCCGGCAGATAAGCCTCCGTCCATTCTTTTCCGGCTTTCTCCTGTTTCTTGATCTCATCCCATTTTGTCAGTACCTCACCGGAGTCAGAAACAACAGCATTGCCGAACACATGAGGATGGCGGCGGATCATTTTGTCAATGATCGTCTGGATCACGTCGTCCATTGTAAAATATCCTTCCTCCTCCGCGATCCGGGCATGCATCACCACCTGCATGAGCAGATCTCCCAGTTCCTCCTTCAGGTTGTCCGGGTCTCCGGTCTGTTCCAGGATATTGATCCCGCAGATCACTTCTGCCGCCTCTTCGATGCACGGCTTTTTCAGGCTCATATGGGTCTGTTCCCGGTCCCACGGACAGCCGTCCGGAGCCCGGAGTTTTGCAATGATGTCTTCAAATTCTTCAAACTTTGTCATTTTATGATGATCCCCTTCCCTTTATCTGTCAGCCGGGAACCAGATTCCCTGCTGTGCGCGCACCTCGTCCATGATCTTCATCTCTGTCTCAGAGTTTTTAAGCCATCTATGTTCTACCGCTCCGGCACGGATCAGCCGGATGAATTCCTCTGTTTCATATACCATATTGTTTGATGTCTTCGGGATATCCGGCTTCTCTTCTTTCCCGTCACGGAAACAGATCGTGACCTCCTGGGGCTCCGAAATCCTGTCGATCAGCATCACACCGTTCTCCCCCTGTATCTGGCTTGGCACACGGGAATCTGTGATCTTTGAGTATACCAGTTCTCCCTGCATCCCGTCATATTCTACCAGGATCGTCCCGGCTCCCTCAAACCCGTTGGACAGCTTCAGGCTGCTGCTCTGTATCCGCTCCGGCATACCGAACAGGTCTGCAAGCGGATGGACACAATACACCCCGATATCCATCAAAGCACTGTTTGACAGTTCCGGCTTAAATGCATTTTCTATGATCCCGTTCTTAAACTTGTCGTAACGGCTGGAGTACTGGCAGAACTGAAATGATACCCTCCGGATCGCACCAAGTTCATGCAGGTTCTCCCTGACCGCGGAGAACCCCGGAGAAAATACAGAGCGCATCGCCTCAAGAAGGATCACGCCGTTCTCCATCGCAGTCTCTTTCATCCGGCAGAATTCATCCAGATTCGAGGCGACCGGCTTCTCAACAAGGACATGTTTCCCCGCCCGCATCATCTGTATGCTCTGCGGCGCATGACAGCAGTTCGGGCTTGCCACATAGACTGCATCCACATCCGGACACGCCGCCAGCTCATCCAGGCTGTCAAAGGTCAGCTCTGCCCCGTGCCACCTGGCATAGTCTTCCGCCTTCTCCATGGATCTGGAGTATACCGCTTTCAGGCGGAATTCCGGCACGGACGATGCCGCCTCAAGAAAGCGGTCCGTTATGAAATTGGTCCCTATCACTGCAAAATCTATCATGAAAAATGCCTCCCTCCAAACGCAGGATCCCGGGTATATCTGCACCCATTTTACTACGTTTAAAAAAGCGGTTCAAGATTGCTTTCGGCCAAAATCGCGATATAGGAAATACGGGTTATGCCTTTGACTCACCTCTGAGATGTGCTAAAATAATCTCGTAAGGCTGCCGCACTTTCCTGTATCAGCGCACTGACAGGAAAGGAGAAGTTTTATGACCTCAGCAAACAGCAGCCCGACAAAAAAAGATCACTTATCCGGACCATGCTCAAAAACGGCGCCGAACCTGATCTGATTGCAAAGCTGACCGGCCTCAGCCTGGCTGAGATCAAAGAGGCAGAGAAACTGCAGGACACCGCTTCCTAGCAGCCCCTTCTTTCCGGATCGGACCTGCAGTACAAATGAAACCAGGCTCTTGCCCTGGTCAAAACAGGCATCCGTCACAAAACCCGACGGCTGCCGCAAAATCTATGGCTTCTGCCGCGCAAAGGATGCAGCGCAGCAGAAGCCATATTATCTGTATCTCATCTGTCAATAGTCTTTTCTATCTCCGCCCTCGACGGCATCACCTTCAGTGCTCCCCGTCTCGTCGTGACGACAGATGCCGCGGCGTTCGCGAAGGTCAGCATCTCGCTCAGATCCTGCTCCGTCAGTCCGTTTATTCCCTTTTCCAGGATCCCGGCAAGGATACATCCGCAGAACGTGTCTCCCGCTCCGGTAGTCTCGATCGTATCGGTTCGCAGGAAAGGCACCGCTTCCACAATGTGCCCTTTATAATACGCCCTGCTTCCCTCTTTTCCCATGGATACGAGGATCAGAGGAACATGGTACCTGCTATTGATCCACTCCACGCCTTCCGTGTAGTCCTCTTCCCCGGTCAGCCAGGTGATCTCATTATCTGAGATCTTCAGGATATGGCAGTGTCCCAGTCCCCACAGGACCTGGTCCTTCGCCTCTTCCAGGCTGTTCCAGAGAGGCGGACGGAGGTTCGGGTCAAAGGAGAGGATACAGCCTGCTTCTTCCGCGATACGAACTGCCTTCTTTGTCGCCGCCCTTACGCCTTCATGGGTCATGGAGAGAGTCCCGAAGTGAAATATCTTCGAATCACGGATCAGATCTTTCTGGATTTCCTCTTCTCTGAGCATCATATCCGCCCCGGGATCACGGTAGAATGAGAAGTCACGGTCCCCGTCCGGGAAAGTATGGACAACGGCAAGCGTGGTGTGTACTTTCTCATCCGTCAGAAGGTATTCTGAACAGATCTCCGCTTCCCTGATCGCGTTCCTGAGCTGATCCCCAAAGCAGTCCCTGCCGACTTTCCCGATAAATGCCGTCCGGTACCCCAGCTTCGCCAGCATGGCAAGGACATTGCAGGGCGCTCCGCCCGGATTCGCCTCGAACAAAGGGTTCCCCTGGGCGCTGATACCGTTTTCAGTAAAATCGATCAGAAGCTCTCCGAGAGCGGTCACGTCATATTTCTTCATTTCCATCTTCCGGCGGTCACTCAGGATCCGCCTCACTCCTCTCCTTGTTGTCCTTCGTCCTCTTCTCTCATCGTATACAGGTGCACCGGTTTTCCACTGCTTAATTTGATCGTCTTTCCGAGCCCGTACACGGCGTTGCTGATCACATATTCTCCGTCGTTTATATAGACTTCCACCAGGTTGTCGTCCACCAGCACTTCGACCCGGTATCCTTCTGTAATCTCCGGAGTCTCTGATATCAGGTGCGCCCCCTCAAAAGAAGGGTATACCGCAGCCCGGTCCGTACGGATCCGGTTCCCGTCTCTTGTGATGAGAAAACCTCCGATATCTGCCTGTTCCCCGTCCTCCAGCTCAAACACTGCCATGTATCCGTCTTTCGAAGCCAGAGAGATATCTGTGATCTCTTCCGAGTAAGCAGCCCTCACGTTGGGATGGATACGGAAGTAGATGTGTCCTCCCTTTCTCTCCACAACACGGGGCGAGCAGAACATCCCGATCCAGCCTTCCTCCGCAGGTTTCGGCATCCTGATCCACGCTTCCATCACTCTTCTCCCCTCAGCGTCCAGTGTGGACTGAGGCGCATACAGATCCATCCCATGATCTGCAAACTGATACCGGTCCGGTATCTCCATCCGGCAGGTGTCTTCATCGAATTCCACCGGGAAACAGACCGACTGATTTTTCTCTTTTTCCCCGTTTTTGAGAAGCCCCATGGGGGAGATGATGAGCACGCCGCCGCCCTCTGTCTCAAAGAAGTCCGGGCACTCCCACATCCATCCGTATTCCGGACCTTTCCATGCTTTATCCACATAAGTCCATGTATGCAGGTCTTCACTACGGTAGAAAAGGACTTCCCCGTATTTTTCTTCCACCGTGCTTCCAATGATCAGGTACCATGCATTTTTTCCCCGCCAGATCTTCGGATCCCTTGTGTGGGTCCGGTCTCCCAGCGTTTTGTCTGTGATCGGCGGGATGATGACGCTCTTTCCCTTCTCATTGTCAAAATGAAATCCATCATCAGACGAGATCATAAGCTGAGCGGACTCAAACTGTTCATCCAGGCAGGTGTGCGGGTCTTCCGGGTTCACCACCTCATACCGCACACCGGTATAGGCAAGGTACAGTTTCCCGCCCTCCTCTATGGCGCTCCCTGAAAAGCATCCATTTCTGTCTTCGTAGGTGGACGGATAGAGGGCGACCCTTCTGTGTTCCCATGTGACCAGATCCCGGCTCACCGCATGTCCCCAGTGCATGGTGCCCCAGCGTGGTCCATAGGGGAAATACTGATAAAACAGATGGTAGTATCCTTTGTAGTATATAAAGC
>HHCFC02800__coassemble_1063_pt1 | contig 48530 bp, 42 predicted proteins | sample HHCFC02800__metabat2_high_PE_058 | metagenome-assembled genome bin HHCFC02800 | reverse complement strand
AGGAACAACCGCCCACAAAGTGGTTAGCCTCGATGAGTAAGTAATAAGCCTACCTGACCGCTAAGTACAAGGTAGGCTTATTTATTTTCGCTTGTTATTCCTATCAATATAGGCAAGCAATGCGATCAGAAATGAACCGCCTAGAAACATCAGGCTTAAAACTTCATATGTATCCATTCGCATCACCTCCCTTCTTTTTCAAGTTAGGGAGGCTGTCCACCCTGTAACACGGTTGTTCATGGATCATTTTAGCATATAGATGGTGATCGTACAATCGCAAAGAATTTTATGTTAGCGCTCTACAATGCAGGTGTAAAGCCCATTGACATTCAGCCTCTTTTAGGGCATTCCAGACTTGCCATGGCAACACATTATATCAGCCAGCCTGTAACAGCCAGAGACACTCCACAAATGGCACAAATATTGGTATAAATGGCGTATTTACGGGCTGTACAACGATCGTACAACTTTTTCGCAAAAAACAAAGTGCCTTAAACCCTTTATTTATCAGGGTTTAAGGCACAAAAGTTACTGCCGCAGACCGGAATCGAACCGGTACGAAGTTTTACCCTCGCAGGATTTTAAGTCCTGTGCGTCTGCCAGTTCCGCCACTGCGGCATAGATATGGGGCCTATAGGGCTCGAACCTATGACCCTCTGCTTGTAAGGCAGATGCTCTCCCAGCTGAGCTAAGACCCCATATTCACCAGGTTTTAAGTTTGTCACCCGCAACCTGCTTTGCTATTATACAATCAGTTTCCACCAAATGTCAACAGTTTTTTTCAAATTTTTCAAATTTTTTAAACAGCATCTCCAATTGCTTATATTTAGGGGGCTGCAAGCCTCTGCCGCCCCCTGATATTTCAATACTTTGAAGGTTTTTCTGTCTCGCTTAGCTGAAGTATTTTACACCGGACTCAAAGATCTTCATGTCCTGTTCTCCATAGATGTTGACAGCCACAGAATCTCCGCGGCGTTCTGCGTGAGCCATCTTGCCCAGCACTCTTCCATCCGGACTCGTGATCCCTTCGATCGCGCGGTAAGAACCGTTGACGTTCCACTCTTCAGACATGCTGATCCTTCCTTCCGGATCACAATACTGTGTGGCAACCTGTCCATTCTCAAACAGCTTTTCGAGCCACTCTTCGCTTGCCACAAAACGTCCTTCCCCGTGGGAAGCAGGATTCGTATAAACGCCTCCCAGTTCCGCACCCCGGAGCCAGGGTGATTTGTTTGTAACGACTTTTGTATACACCATTTTTGAAATATGGCGTCCGATCGTATTATATGTCAGCGTCGGCGAATCTTCCGTCTGTCCGACGATCTTTCCGTATGGCACCAGTCCAAGCTTGATGAGAGCCTGGAATCCGTTACAGATACCCAGTGCAAGCCCGTCTCTCTCTGACAGGAGTTTCTCCACAGCCTCCTTGATCTTCGCATTCTGGAATGCCGTGGCAAAAAACTTTGCAGATCCATCAGGCTCATCTCCTGCGCTGAACCCGCCCGGGAACATGATCATCTGTGCCTGACCGATCGCTTTTTCAAACTCTTCTACCGAAGACCTGATATCCTCTGCATCCAGATTCCGGAACACTCTGGTGATCACCTTTGCTCCGGCACGCTCAAACGCTCTGGCGCTGTCATACTCACAGTTTGTCCCCGGGAATACAGGGATAAAGACCGTGGGCTGAGCCAGTTTGTGGCTGCAGATATGGATGCTGTCTGTGCTGTACAGCTTCTCCTCCACCGGCTCTGATGAATCTGCCGGAGATTTTGTGGCAAATACTTTCTCAAGCGTGCCTGTCCATGCCTTTTCTGCTTCCTCCAGGCTGATCACTGTATTTCCATACTCAAAGCATGCTTTGTCCGTCACCTCTCCGATGACCGTATATGTGATAGCCAGATTTCCGACCTGTCCGTCAGGAACCTCTGCAATGATGTCTCCGAACGCCGGCGCGAACAGATCTCTCGGATCCATATTATGCTCTAACTTTACGCCCATTCTGTTTCCGAACGCCATCTTGCTGACCGCAGAGATCACTCCATGGCGGTCCAGGGCATAGGCTGAGACGATCCTTCCGCTGCGGATATCTTCTGTAAATTTTCCATACTGGTCAAGGACCTTGTCATAAACCGGAAGATCGTATCCGTCCCGGTCGATCCTGAGCCAGACAAGCTTATTTCCTGCTTTTTTCAGTTCAGGTGTGATGATATCACCCTTCAGTGCCATATCCACTGCAAAGGACACCAGCGTCGGCGGTACGTCGATCTCCTGGAATGTACCGGACATACTGTCCTTTCCTCCGATCGACGGCAGACCGAAGCCGATCTGCGCTGCATAGGCTCCCAGAAGAGCTGCAAAAGGCTGGCTCCATCTCTTCGGATCCTCTGTCATCCTCCGGAAATACTCCTGGAACGTAAAGCGGATCTTGCTGTGATCTCCGCCTGCAGCAACGATCTTCGCCACGGACTCGGTCACTGCATAAACAGCCCCGTGATACGGGCTCCAGCTTGACAGATACGGGTCAAATCCATAACTCATCATAGAGACACTGTCTGTTTCTCCCTTTTGCACCGGTACTTTCGCCACCATCGCCTGGGTCTCTGTCATCTGGTACTTTCCACCGTGAGGCATGAATACCGAACCGGCTCCGATGGAACCGTCAAACATCTCCACAAGGCCCTTCTGTGAGCATACATTAAGGTCTGCCAGTGTAGAAAGCCATTTTTCTCTGACATCTCCTACCTCTTCCCTTCGGAACAGGCTGCCTTCCCTCTCCGGGATCTCGACTTCCACAGCAGTCTCCTGATGTGCACCGTTGGTGTTCAGGAACGCGCGTGAGATGTTAACGATCTCTTTTCCTCTCCACACGAGCACCAGTCTCGGGGCTTCTGTCACCACAGCCACCTCTGTCGCTTCCAGGTTCTCTTCTTTCGCATATGCCATGAACTGCTCCGCGTCTTTTGGATCCACTACCACAGCCATCCTCTCCTGGGACTCTGAGATCGCGATCTCCGTGCCGTCCAGTCCGGCATATTTTTTCGGCACCTTATCCAGTTCTACCCGGAGTCCGTCTGCCAGTTCTCCGATGGCAACAGAGACTCCGCCTGCGCCAAAGTCGTTGCACTTCTTGATCAGGCAGCTGACTTCCTCTCTGCGGAACAGTCTCTGGATCTTACGCTCTGTGGGCGGATTTCCTTTCTGGACTTCCGCTCCGCATGTTTCAATAGATTCTTCCGTGTGAACTTTGGATGAGCCGGTCGCTCCCCCGCAGCCGTCGCGTCCGGTACGTCCTCCCAGAAGGATGATAAGGTCTCCCGGATCCGAGTTCTCGCGGATCACGGCACGGCGCGGCGCAGCCCCAAGGACAGCTCCGATCTCCATACGTTTCGCCACATAGTCAGGATGATAGATCTCTTTCACTGCACCTGTCGCAAGTCCGATCTGGTTTCCATATGAACTGTAACCGTGCGCCGCCTCACGCACCAGTTTTTTCTGCGGAAGCTTACCTTTCAGCGTATCTTTCGCAGACACAGTCGGGTCTGCCGCACCGGTCACGCGCATTGCCTGATATACATATGTTCTTCCGGAGAGCGGATCACGGATCGCTCCTCCAAGGCAGGTGGCAGCCCCTCCAAACGGTTCGATCTCAGTCGGATGGTTATGCGTCTCATTCTTAAAGTTGATCAGCCACTCTTCCTCCACGCCGTCCACCTTGATCGGCACCACGATGCTGCACGCATTGATCTCGTCAGACTCCTCCTGATCGGCAAGTTTCCCTTCCTTTTTCAGACGGCGCATAGCCATGAGAGCAAGATCCATCAGACATACAAACTTATCGTCTCTTCCTGCAAAGATCTCATCATGGTCTTTGCGGTACTGCTCATATGTCGCCACGATCGGTTCTCTGTAATCCCCCTCGTCAAAAAGGATCTCTTTTAACTCTGTAGAAAATGTAGTGTGACGGCAGTGATCTGACCAGTATGTATCCAGCACACGGATCTCTGTCATCGTCGGATCCCTGTGTTCTTCATCACGAAAATAATTCTGGATATGGAGAAAATCTTTAAAAGTCATAGCAAGGCCAAAAGAATCATAAAGCCCTCTGAATTCCTCTTCGCCCATCTCTGTGAATCCGTCAAGGACCTTCACATCCTCCGGTTCATCAAAGACCGTCACCAGTGTCTCCGGCTTCTCCTCTGCTGCTTCTCTCGAATCAACCGGGTTGATGCAGTGATTCTTGATCATCTGGAATTCTTCCTCTGTGATCTCGCCTTCCACCACATAAGTCACTGCTGTACGGATGACCGGCTCCTCATCCTCCCTGATAAAACGGATACACTGTTCCGCGGAATCGGCACGCTGATCGAACTGTCCCGGAAGGAACTCAACAGAAAAAGCCCTGTCCCCTTCATGCATCGGGAATTCCTCTTTATAAAGGATGTCCACAGGCGGTTCTGCAAATACGCCTCTGCATGCCTGCTCAAATGTATCCTCAGAAATGTTCTCCGCATCATAGCGGATCAGGACACGGATCCCTGTCACGCCGCTGATGCCGAGATAGTGACGTACTTCATGCCTCAATTCCTTGGCAGTCACTCCAAACTCAGCCTTCTTTTCCACGTATACGCGCTTTACATTACTCATATAAGCAATCTCCTTTGCATCTTTTTCCATACAGTCTCCTGTATGTATACCTCAGATATCTGCCTTTATCGTATCACATTTCTCTACATTAGTACAATTAATATGATTAATCTTTTTCATAAGCTTACCTAATCACTTCAATGCTTATTTCCGTCAATATCCTTCTTTCTCCCGGACACTCTTCCTGCAAGCAGGCTCAACACGAGAAAGATGACCAGCCCGCCCACAAAAAGGGCGCCGATCCGGATCACCATATCTGCAAAGAGACCTTCCGGCAGCATCCTTATCATATAATCCTCCGCCGGATCAAAGATCCAGAGATCATTGTCGAAAAAGATGTGATGGAACTGAACGAAGACCGCATTAAAATCAATAGCGACAGCGATACCCAGGACAAGCACTAAAGCTCCGACGATCAAAAGCGCTATCTGATAACTCCGGGGAACGATCCGGCGCAGATCTGCTTTTGAGCCTGCAAGGAATGCCAGACACACCAGGACAATGACTGCCGCACCGATCCGGATGTTCAAGCCTCCCAGGAAAAGGTCCCGGACTTCAGCCATATGGAACCGGTCCTGCTCGTTAAAGAAATCCTGCTCCTTTCCCTCCACGGTAGTGATGACAGAGAGTGTGTCTCTGTCCCCTCTCAGGTAAGCCATCATCTCATGGGTAACATACATTGTATCTTCCATCGTCATATCCAGGTCTGAAAGCACATCATATTTTTCATACTCTCTCTCATATACCCCAAAATCAGCATACATCGCGATCTCAAAGCTTGTGATCAAGAGGACAGCCATAACCGCAAAACCAAGGATGATTCCTGCCGCCCATTGAATTTTTTTCATATCAAGTCAATCCTTTCGTTGTATTCTCCCTCTGAATATCTTATAATAAAGTTAAGATTTATTAGGAGGTCTTATAATGATAGATATAAATTATGAACTGTATAAGGTTTTTTACCATGTAGCATCTACCCTGAATTTCTCAGAAGCATCCAAACAGCTTTTCATCTCTCAGTCTGCAGTCAGCCAGTCCATCAAGACTCTTGAGCGAAAGCTTGATCAGGTCCTGTTCATCCGGAGCACAAAGAAAGTACAGCTCACACCCGAGGGTGAGATCCTCATGCGCCATATCGAGCCAGCCATGAACCTGATCCAGAAAGGGGAAGCGCAGCTTCTCGAAGCCGCAACTACAGGGGGACAGATAAGGATCGGCGCCAGCGATACGATCTGCCGCTATTTTCTCATCCCCTATCTCAGGCGATTCCACAAGTCTTTCCCCAATGCACATATCAAGGTCATCAACCAGACTTCCGTGAAATGTGCCGAACTTTTGAAAAACGGGCTTGTAGACCTTGTGGTCGTGAACTATCCAAACAATTATCTCGGAAATACCGCCTCGGTCATCAAGATAAGATCGTTCCATGACAAATTCATCGCCGGGGACGCTTTTGAAGAACTGCGTGGAAGAAAGCTCACTTTCCGGCAGCTCATCCGCTATCCCATTCTCATGCTGGACAAGAACAGCACCACCAACGAATTCCTTCATCAGCTGTTCCAGCAGCACCAGCTTGACCTGGTACCGGAGATAGAACTGACCAGCAATGACCTGCTGATCGACCTGGCCAGGATCGGGCTTGGGATCGCATTCGTCCCGGATTACTGCATCACAGATGAGACGGAGGGGATCTATGTGCTCGATACAGAGGAGGAACTGCCCCAAAGGGAACTAGCCCTCGCATACAACGAGCATCTCCCGCTCTCCCGTGCAGCCCAGGAGTTTCTCAGTTATTTCCAGCCGGAAGAACAGAAGGCGGATTAAACATCCGCCTGTCCCCTCTCCCAGAACCGCTTCATATACTCTTCTGCATTTTCCGAATCGCAGACCTTCCAGCTGTCCCATTCTCTGGGAAACATCTCCCTGTACTTTCTCTGGAGGAAACGATCATCGAGCAGAAGGATCGTTCCTCTGTCATCCTCTGTCCGTACCACTCTCCCCGCAGACTGGAGCACTTTATTCATCCCGGGGTAAAGATAGGCATAGTCAAATCCATCCATCCCTTTTTTGTCAAAATATCCTTTTACGATCTCCCGGTCGCTGCACACCTGAGGTATCCCCGGACCGACGATGACAGCTCCGATCAGCCTGTCCCGCGTAAGGTCTATCCCCTCTGAAAAGATCCCGCCCATCACGCAGAAAGCGATCAGGCTTTTTTCTCTTCCGATCTTAAACTCCTCCAGAAACGCTTCTCTCTCTTCCTCGCCCATAAACTGCGACTGCAGGATCACATCCATATCTTGGGGCACCTCTGTAAAAGCTTCATATACATCTTCCATAAAACGGTAGGAAGGAAAAAAGGCGATATAATTTCCTATTTTTGCCGATGCTGCTGCGATGATATATGCTGCGATCCGCCGGTATGTATCCGGACTCCTTCGGGTATATCTCGTACTCACATCCCGACCGATCAGAAGGAACCTGTTTTCCCGTGGGAATGATGACTCTGCATAGACCGCGTAGTCCTCCTTCTCAACGGACAAAAGTTTTTTATAATAATGGATCGGGAGAAGCGTTGCAGAGAAAAACACTGTGCTGTTTCCCTGCTCCAGATAATTCTGAAGATTTGCCGCCGGATTGATACAGTAAAGTTTTACCTTGAACTTTCCATCCGTCTCCAGTTCGCAATAGATCACATAATTATCATCCAAGATATCATAGATATTGAGAAAATCCCTTACCTGGAAATACAGATCGCGTACTCTGTCCTTTGTCTCTCCCTCTCCGGCTTCCTCAAGGAAATCTTCCATCTCAGACATAAGGTTCATAAGCTTCACAGAAAGGTGCGATACACTTTCCAGGATCCGGCAGGATTCGCACTCCCGCTTCAATTCCAGGAACACCCGGTTTGCCGCATCCAGCCTGACCGCCAGTTTCCTGGCTGTCCCTTTCACCTTCCGCTTTACTTCCAGGAAATCTTCCTTATACAGCACCGCGCTGTACATCTCTCTTCCTCGCTCTACAAGGTTATGCGCTTCATCAATAAGGAAGAGATATTCCCCGCCGCTTCCTTCTGAAAAGAAACGCTTCAGGTGTGCATTGGGATCAAATACATAGTTGTAATCGCAGATAACTGCATCAGTCCACACTGCAGCATCCAGTGAAAGTTCAAATGGACAGACGTTGAATCTCATCGCCTGCTTCTCGATCGCTTCCCTGCTCATATCATCCGTGCCGGTGATCATATCATAAACTGCGTCGTTGACCCGGTCAAAATGCCCCTTTGCATAGGGGCATGCATCCGGATTGCAGTCCGTTTCCTCACAGAAACAGATCTTCTCTTTTGCTGTCAGTGTGATCACTTTAAATCGAAGTTCCTGCTCTTTCAAAGTGCGGAATGCGTTTTCCGCCACAGTTCTTGTGATCGTTTTTGCGGTCAGATAAAAGATCTTCTCTCCCAGCCCTTCACCCACAGCTTTCACTGCCGGGAACACTGTCGCCATGGTCTTGCCGACACCGGTAGGAGCCTGGATAAAGAGCTTTTTCTTTCTCAGCATCGTCCTGTATACAGATACGACAAGATCACGCTGTCCCTTTCTGTAAGGGAACGGGAATTCTACTCCCTGTGCCGAACGGTTACGTTCTTCCCTCCACCGGATCTGGAAAACAGCCCATTTTTTATATTGCCCTATCAGATCGTCAAACCATGTTTTCAGTTCATCCAGCGTGTATCTCTGCGTAAACCTCTTTATTTCTTCAGTGTCCAGATGACAATATGTCATCTGGACACTGATCTCGTCAATATGATTCTGTGAAGCATAAATATACGCGTAACATTTTGCCTGGGCGATGTGGACCCCTGCAGGACTTTCTATATGGTGCAGATCACGGAAGACGCCTTTGATCTCATCTACTGTGACCTCTGTCTTCTCCTCAGTCTCGTGGATGATGATGCCGTCCGCCCTGCCCTCCAGACGGATAGTGAACTCCTCACATGGGATCACCATCTTCAGAGACACCTCGGCATGGTATTCCGGCCCCATCCTCCGCTGGATCTTCCGGTGGATCCTGCCGCCCAGGAGCATCGCCTCCCGGTCCCCGCCGCCGGAGACACGGTTGTCGATATCCCCTTCTCTCAGGATAAACTCTACCAGATCCCGTACTGAGATCCTGACGCTCTTTTCTTCACTCACTCCGCTCACTCTGCCTTATCCGCACGAGCGACTTCAGCGATAGTCTTTGTCAGCCCTGCGATCCCCTGCAGTTCTGAAGGAATGATGATCTTTGTCGCCTTTCCATCCGCCGCTTTGGCGAAAGCTTCCAGGCTCTTGAGCGTGAGTACCGCATCATCCGCGCCGGCATTCTTTATAAACTCGATACCGTCTGCGGTCGCCTTCTGCACCGTTCGGATCGCTTCCGCCTGACCTTCCGCTTCCTTGATCCTCTTCTGTTTCTCCGCCTCTGCGTTGAGGATCGCTGCCTGTTTGGACGCTTCCGCTTCGAGGATCACGGACTCTTTCTCTCCTTCCGCCACGAGGATAGTTGACTTCTTCTCTCCTTCAGCACGGAGGATCGCTTCTCTTCGCTCACGCTCTGCTTTCATCTGTTTCTCCATAGCGTCCTGGATCGCCTTGGGCGGCATGATATTTTTCAGTTCAACACGGTTGACCTTGATCCCCCACTCATCTGTTGCGATATCCAGGATCGTCCGCATCTTGGAATTGATCGTCTCGCGGGAGGTAAGTGTCTCATCCAACTCCAGGTCTCCGATAATGTTACGGAGTGTCGTCGCCGTCAGATTCTCGATCGCCGTGATCGGACTCTCAACGCCATACGCATACTTTTTCGGATCCGTGATCTGGAAGAAAATGACCGTATCGATCTGCATCGTCACGTTATCTTTTGTGATCACCGCCTGAGGATCGAAATCCACCACCTGCTCTTTCAGTGAAACCTTCTTCGCGACCCGGTCAAGGATCGGTACCTTAAAGTGAAGCCCGACACTCCATGTCTCTTTGTACCCGCCGAGACGCTCCAGAACGTACGCATGTGCCTGCGGAACGATCCTGATATTGGTCACCAGAAGCAGCAGTACGATGATCAGAACAATAATACCAACAACAGCCAAACCTATTACACCACTCATTTTTCTACCTCCTCATAACGTTTCAGGATCAGCTTGACCCCGGATACAGACACTACCTGAGCCAGAGTTCCCGCCGGCAGCTTCTCCGCATTATCTGTTGAGCGCGCCGTCCATTCCAGCCCTCTTGCGAACGCGGTTCCCGTCTGTTCCAGATTGTCTACTGTCTCTGTTACTTTCACCACTTCTCCGATCAGTTCTTCATAATTTGTCTTCTCGTGATGCGAGTTTATGTATTTCTTCGCAAATGGTCTGGTAAAGACAAGCAGGAGGAAAGAGACTATGATAAAGGCTAATATCTGCCACTCGATCCCCGGTCCCGCCACAGATACGATCAGAGCCGCGAGAGCTCCGCCCGCAAGCCATATCGCTGTCAGCCCCACTGTTGCGATCTCCATAACAATAAACAATATCATCAGTCCGAGCCATACTAACATTTCTTTCTCCATAAGCCACCTTTCTCCTCTGTAACATCTTATTCTTTCGGGTTAATGATGATGTCTTTATCATAATCTGATTTCCTGTTTAATACAACTGTTTTTCAGAAAATTCCGTCATTTCCCTCCGATAGCGTTTCGGGAGACGGTTCTGCTGGAGTTTCGGGTTTTCCCTTTCTTTTATGGAGATCGCGCCAAAAAATCCTTTCCAAAGTTCTTCATATCTTTTCTCTTTCTCCGAGATCCTGGAAACAGCTTCCTTATTCAGCGTCTCCCCACAGACCAGCCGGCACCGTTCCTTCTTCCGGTGGATGAGAAACGTCTCGTGTGTCTTATCATAGATCATCCAGTTTTCCAGAGGAAAACGGTCCTCAAAATGCTCTGCGATACATGTCAGTACCTGGTTTTTCGGAGAGATCTCCGAAAAGAGCACTCCGTTCTCCAATTCGCGGAAACGGATAAATTCTTTATAAATATGTGCTTCATTGGATACTCTCCGGCTCAGTTCAAACACCTTCGCCACATCCGGGCTTCCCAGATGGTCCATGATCTTTGTGCTGTCCCTGACTGTCCTCGCCTCCTGCATCATGCGGAACACCGCTTCCCCTTTTCCGTCGTCATCGGAAAGCACCGCGCGATAGACATCCCAGTACGTATTCCACCCCATGTTTCTTTTTATCATCTGCTGCAGGACCTGCGCCTTATGTTCCGTCTCTGTGACCACCTTATATTCGCAGAACAGCCTCTGCTGGATCCTGCCCTTCAGCTCGATCCCCGCCTCCTTGTCCCTGGCTTCCTTCCAGGCGTCATAGAGTGCGGAGAAAATACCTGTCACCGTATCATGGCATATATATACCTGTTTCATCCTAATCCCTGCTTTCATAAGATCACTTCAGAAGATCGGTTCAGAACCTCAATTCCGGCAGACTTCACTGCCTCCAAGTTCATATCATCAAAAAGGGTGAGTTGCCTGTATGTCATCCCGTCTGCCCCCTCCGGAATGCGTTCCCGCGTATTCAGCAGGTTCCTCGTGATATAGTCCTCCTCGACCCTGACCGGGTACATCATCTTCCCGTTACAGGTCAGGAAGTATACCGCCCGTTTCAGGACAACGCCCATTTTCTTGAGGTCTTCAAACCTGAGACTCCCCATTCGTCTCGCTTTCACGATCCGTGATGCGGATCTGTATCCGATCCCAGGGACACGGAGCAGCATCCGGTAATCCGCCCGGTTTACTTCTACCGGAAAACACTCCAGGTGTTTCAAAGCCCAGCAGCACTTCGGATCGAGAAATACGTTAAAATTCGGATTCGTCTCATCCAGAAGTTCTTCTGCCTCAAAATGATAGTACCTGAGCAGCCAGTCCGCCTGGTACAGCCGGTGTTCCCTCAGAAGAGGAGGTCCCTCCTCCCGCAGCGCCGGAAGAACGCTGTCTCTGTTTACCGGCACAAAGGCGGAATAGAACACTCTCTTCAGATCAAATTTTTTATAAAGCGCTTCCGCCACATTCAGGATCTGATAGTCAGTTTCAGGCGTGGCGCCTATGATCATCTGGGTGCTCTGTCCCGCCGGGACGAACCTGGGCGCGTTCTTATATACAGCAGCCTCCTGCCGGTTCTCCTTTGTCTTTTCCTGAACAAGGCGCATAGGCTTCAGGATGTTCTTTCTCGATTTATGAGGTGCAAGGAGTCTCAGCCCGTCCGCAGTCGGAAGTTCGATGTTGACGCTCATCCTGTCTGCCAGAAAACCAGTCAGACGGATCAGCCTCTCGTCCGCTCCCGGTATCGCCTTCACATGGATATATCCCTGAAAATGATGGACATGACGCAGCCTGTATAACGCGGCATAGATCAGTTCCATCGTATGATCCGGGCTTTTCAATATGCCGGAGCTTAAAAACAGCCCCTCGATATAATTCCTCCGATAAAACTCCATAGTCAGTTCACAGATCTCATCCGGCGTAAAAGAAGCCCTGGGCACGTCATTGGAAGACCGGTTTATACAGTATTTGCAGTCATATATACATTCATTCGTAAAAAGGATCTTTAAGAGCGAGATACATCTGCCGTCAGCGGAAAAGCTGTGGCATATCCCATATTTACTGCAGTTCCCCCTCCCGTTTCCGTCACCTTTCCGGTCAACTCCGCTTGAAGTGCACGCCACATCGTACTTAGCAGCATCTGTGAGGATCTGCAGTTTCTCATACAATGACATCCTTTTCGGTACTCTCTCAGACATCTCGGCGCCTCCATTCCGAACATTTGTTCTTTTTAAGGATAGCACATATGTTTGGTATTTTCAACAGTTTCAAATAATTCTGTAAAAAAGTATGGCGATGGGCGCATTTCACCGGCAAAAGACAAAAAAGATGCAGCCCTGCCACCTTTCTGATAACAGAACTGCATCCATTTTTTATTCAGATATAATATGCCACATTATGTGATCCTGCTATTCGCACTCCCGGATCCGCTTTCTCAGCGGAAGCACCATGGCCGGAGAGACAGACAGTTCATCCAGCCCCATCTTCAGGAATTCTTCTGTGAGCTCAAGGTCAGCGCCAAGTTCTCCACAGATGCCGATCCAGGCACCTTCTGCGTGGGCATTGTCGGCTGCCATCTTGATCATGGCAAGGACCGCCGGATGGTGCGGATCATAGAACTCATCGAGTTTGGAATTCTGACGGTCGATCGCCAGCGTGTACTGGGTAAGATCGTTTGTCCCAACACTGAAGAAGTCCACTTCTTTTGCAAGTTCACGGCTGACCATGACAGCAGCCGGCGTCTCGATCATGATACCGAGTTCAACGTCATCCTTAAACGGGATCCCCTCACTCGTCAGTTCCTCTTTCACCTCTGCGATGATCTCTTTGATCTTGAGGACCTCCTTCACAGAAATGATCATCGGGAACATAATGGAAAGGTTTCCGAACACTGCCGCACGATACAGAGCGCGCAGCTGTGTCTTGAAGATCTCCGGTCTGGTCAGGCAGATACGGATCGCTCTGTAACCGAGCGCCGGGTTTTCTTCTTTATCAAGCCCGAAATAGTCGACCTGTTTGTCAGCACCGATATCAAGGGTACGGATAATGACTTTCTTTCCTGCCATGCTCTCCGCAACCTGCTTATAGACGGCAAACTGCTGCTCTTCTGTCGGGAAATCCGAGTTCTCCAGATAAAGGAACTCGCTTCGGAAAAGTCCGATCCCGCCCGCATCATTTTTCAGCACCGCTCCAAGGTCAGAAACATTACCGATGTTTGCATATACATTGATCTTCTGTCCGCTCCTGGTCACATTCTCTTTTCCCTTGAGGGTCTCAAGGAGAGCTTTCTGCTCCAGATCCCTGGCACGTTTTTCCTGCATCGCCTTCATCGTCTCTTCATCAGGATCGATATAGAGTGTCCCTGTAAAGCCGTCGATGATCGCGTCTTTTCCGTCGTATTCCTGGAGAAGCGCCTCGCCCATACCGATCACAGCCGGAATGTTCATGGTACGCGCCAGGATAGCAGTATGTGAATTGGAGGAACCGAACATGGTCGCAAATCCCAGCACCTTGCTCTTGTCAAGCTGCACCGTCTCACTCGGCGCCAGATCGTCTGCCGCGATGATACACGGCTCGTCCATCTCTTTCATTCCTTTGCTGACTCCGCAGAGGATATCGAGCACACGCTCTGATACATCCCTTACGTCCGCAGCTCTTCCCTGCATATATGCGTCATCCATCGCAGCAAACATCTTTGCAAAGTTATCAGCTGTCGCAGCGACCGCATACTCCGCGTTCACTTCCTGGGTACGGATGATATTCTCGATCGACTCAAGATAATCCAGGTCTTCCAGCATCATCTGATGGATCTCAAAGATCATGGCGTTTGCCTCGCCCACATCGTCGAGAGCCTTTTCATAAAGTTCTTTCAGCTGAGAGACCGCAGTATCCTTCGCCTTCTGGAAGCGTGCCCATTCATCGTCAACATTGTCGACGTGTGTCCTCTTGATCACCTTTTCACTTCTCTTATAGAATAAAAGCTTTCCGATGGAGACACCGCCGAATACACTTTTACCGCTTATCGTAACCATAACTTATAAATTCTCCTTGAAGAAAGCTTCTAACTCCGTGATCGCTTTGTCTTCATCTGCTCCTTCTGCAGAAACTGTAACTTCCTCTCCTGTCTTCACTCCGAGCCCCATAACTCCAAAGATCCTTTTTGCATCTGCACTCTTCTCGCCCTTTGCGATCTTGATAGCTGACTCATATCCTGCAGCCTGTTTTACCAGGATCCCAGCCGGTCTTGCGTGGATCCCTTCCGGATCAGTGATCACATATTTAAATTCTTTCATGGTTATATATCCTCCTTTTTGGTGATTCTTTCTTAAGTATATAACACATTGTACTAATTTTCAATCAACTTTGGGCGAGTTTTATGCATTTTGAGATGATGATCAGACTCTTTGTTTTTTACTCAAAAAGCGGCGTAGAAAGATATCTCTCTCCGGTATCGGGAAGGAGCGCCACGATCATCTTTCCTGCATTTTCCTCTTTTTCTGCCTCAAGAAGCGCCGCATGGAGGGCAGCTCCGGATGAGATGCCGACCAGGATGCCTTCCCGGTGCGCGAGAAGTCTTGCCGCCGCATACGCATCTTCTTCCCTGATCTGTGAGACAGAGTCATATATCTCTGTATCGAGGACTTCCGGGACAAATCCTGCTCCGATCCCCTGGAGCCCGTGAGGTCCGGGCTTTCCTCCTGATAAGACAGGAGATTTAACAGGTTCTACCGCGATCACCTTTACATCCGGGTTCTTTTCTTTCAGATAAGCCCCGGTCCCTGTCACTGTTCCTCCTGTTCCGACTCCGGCGATAAACATCCCCACCTGTCCGTCTGTATCTTCCCAGATCTCAGGACCTGTCGTACTGTAGTGCGCCGCCGGGTTCGCGCTGTTCACGAACTGCCCCAGGATGACCGCGTTGTCCAGTTCTTTCTCCAGTTCTGACGCTCTCTCGATCGCTCCGGTCATTCCCTTCGCGCCCTCTGTGAGAACGATCTGTGCTCCGTATCCCTGGAGCAGTTTGCGCCGCTCTATGCTCATCGTCTCGGGCATGACAAAAACTGTCCTGTATCCCCTGGATGCTGCCACGGATGCCAGCCCGATCCCCGTATTTCCGCTGGTCGGCTCGATGATCGTCGCTCCGGGTTTGATTCTGCCCGCCTTTTCCGCCTCCTCGATCATATTGAGCGCTGCCCTGTCTTTCACACTTCCGGCCGGATTAAAATACTCCAGCTTCACAAGGATCTTTGCTTTCAGGTCTCTCTCCTTCTCTATATTGGCGACTTCCAGCAGAGGGGTCCGTCCGATCAATTCTGTCACACTTTTATATATTGCTGTCATTGTTAATGTCCTCCTTTTAATTCCTAGTATTTTGATGTACTTTATATGCATACTGTTATACCGCATATTTCTTTCCTTGTCAATTGCCTTTTTCTTTCCGGACACTCCCTGCTTTTGTATAATTTTACGAACCTGTCGATAAATACATTGACTTTTATTGTTAAACATGCTACACTGTCACCGTGTTGGCAAAAGTTTATGCCGTCACAGCAACTTATCAATCTTATGGAGGGTAACACAATGACAGGTACAGTAAAATGGTTTAACAACCAGAAGGGGTACGGATTCATCTCTGACTCTGAGGGTAATGACATCTTTGTCCACTACACAGGACTTGTGATGGATGGGTTCAAAACTCTGGAAGAAGGCCAGGCTGTCGAATTCGAAGTGACAGAAGGCGCCAAAGGACCACAGGCAACCAACGTAGTAAAACTTTAATCAGATTTTTTAATGTACCTTCTTAATATATAAATCAAACAGGCATTTAATATTAAAAAGCAATACAGAGAAAATGATTAAAAAAATGCCGCCGGACAGTTTCAGATCTGTCCGGCGGTATTTTTTCATCTTTTTATATCCGGCCTTTAATATTGGATACATATGCCTCGGAAGCCTCCCAGACATCAAATCCGCTTCCCCGGAGGATATCCACCACTCTTGCAGGATCGTCAGTCTTCAGCACTGCCGACGCATCGTCCCCGTTTGCAAACGCATACATATACTCGATATTTACGTCTCCCTCAACGATCTGGTGCATCGCCCTGCTCAGAGAGCCGGTCTCGTGCGGAACACGCAGTGCCACAACATCTGTCAGCATGGAGGTGATCCCGTTCTCCTTGAGGACCGCCTTTCCTCTGTTCGGATCTGAGACGATCATCCGGAGCATCCCGTACTCCGCCGTGTCCGCAAGGCTCAGCGCGACGATATTGATATCATTTCCCGCAAGGACAGACAGTACCTCGTCGAGACGTCCCTCACGGTTTTCCAGAAATACCGATAACTGTTGAATCGTGATTCCCATAATTCTAATCCTCCCTTTTTACAGTTTCCTGTTGTCGATCACGCGGATCGCCTTGCCTTCGCTTCTCTGGATCGACTTCGGCTCAACAAGTTTTACTCTCACAGACACACCGAGCGCAGTCTTCAGTACAGCAGCGATCTTATTTCTCAGCGCATCCAGTTTTCTGATCTCGTCAGAGAACATCTTCTCATCCACTTCTACCATGACGGTCAGGACATCCAGGTTATCCTCTCTGTCAACGATCATCATATAGTGCGGTGAGATCGCTCCGCCCATTGAGAGCAGCGCAGTTTCAACCTGAGTCGGGAATACGTTGACTCCGCGGATCACTTTCATGTCATCCGTTCTTCCTGTGAACTTGGAGATCCTCGGAAGTGTCCTTCCGCACTTACATGTACTGTGGTTGATGCTGGTCAGGTCCTTTGTGCGGTAACGGATCAGCGGCATTGCCTCCTTCGCCAGCGTTGTAAATACCAGTTCTCCTGTCTCTCCGTCCGCGCAGGCTTCGTATGTCGCCGGGTTGATGACCTCCGGATAGAAGTAGTCAGCATGGACATGGAGACCTTCTTTGTGGATACAGTCCTGGGCAACTCCGGGACCGGTGATCTCACACAACCCATAAATATCGAAGCAGTTAATGTGAAGGATGCTTTCGATCTTCTGGCGCATCTCTTCCGTCCAGGGCTCTGCTCCGTGGATCCCTGCCTTTAATTTCAGGCGGTCCACCACGCCTGCCTCGGCAAGTGATTCCGCAAGATAGACAGCATAGGAAGGCGTACATGCAAACGCAGTCGCTCCCAAATCCTCCATACACATCATCTGTCTCTTTGTGTTTCCGGCAGACATGGGGATCGCAGTGGCTCCGAGCGCTCTGGCTCCGTAATCCAGTCCCATTCCTCCGGTAAAAAGTCCGTATCCGTAACATACATGGATGATGTCTTCCTGTGTGAGCCCCGCCATCACAAGTCCCCTTGCAACGCACTCTCCCCAGACCTCTACGTCTTTCTGTGAGTAAGGAGCGATCGTCAGTTTTCCCGTAGTCCCTGATGTCCCCTGTACGCGGGCCACATCCTTCATGGGAATGGCAAGGAGCCCGAACGGATAATTATCTCTCAGGTCTTCTTTTGTCGTAAAGGGAAGTTTTCCGATATCTTCAATAGACCTGATATCTCCCGGTTCCACGCCTGCATCCTGCATCTTTTTACGATAGAACTCCACATTGTTGTACACCCTGTTGACCACATCCACAAGGCGTCTGCTCTGCAGGTCCGCCATCTCGTCCCTGCTCATACATTCAATCTTCGGGTCTCTGATCCTCTCGACCCAGTTTTCCAATGATACTGCCGCCATCTCTTTTCTTCTCCTTTTGAGTGTTTTTTGATCTCTAAATATTATAACTCTTTTTCTTCGATCAGCTTAACATCCGCGTCCCGCAAAAACTGCTCTGCTTTCTTAAAATCATCCGTGTGGAAGATCATCACGGGAGCTTTTCCTTCCCGGATCACAAAGGAATAGATATAATTTACGTTGATCTCTCCGTCTGCGAGGATCTTGAGCATCTGGTTTAAGTTGCCCTTCTTATCCTCCAGTTCCACACCGATCACATCGCCTATCCTTGTAACAAACCCTTTTGACGTCAGACTTTCCTTTGCCCGTTCCGGCTCATCCACCACAAGGCGCATGATCCCGAATTCGGGGGTGTCAAATGTAGAGATCGCACGGATGTTGATATGCGCTTCCGTGAGGGCGGATGTAACGCGCATCATGCTTCCCGGTTCATTTTCAACAAAAACTGATATCTGCCTGATCAATGTCCCACCTCCTTTTTTAAGTTTTACTTTTCAACCTGACTGAGGCTGTATCCTACATCAAAAGCCTTTTTATTGATATCGATCGTCTTCGGGGGTACAGTCTTTTCAATAACCTCATACCACTGTTCTTTTGTAAAATCCATATGCTGTGCGGCAACTCCCAGCACGATCAGATTAAATACTTTCGGGTTTCCAAGTTTCTTTGACTCCTCCGTAGCATCCACCCGGTAGACCTTATATTCCTTTTCCAGATCTTCCAGTATATGTTCCGGATACTGTGCGTTTCCGATCACCACAGGCATGGGATCGATGCGCCAGTCATTCACGATGAGGGCGCCGTCTTTCTTAAGGAAATGTGCATACCGCAGGGCTTCCAGGCGCTCAAACGCGATGATCACATCCGCCTGCCCTTCCTCCACGATCGGTTCTGCAACTTTATCTCCGTATCGGACAAACGTGACAACGCTGCCTCCTCTCTGCGCCATTCCATGAACTTCGGAAAGTTTTACATCATAGCCTCCCGCTATCGTCAGTCCTCCAAGAACGCGGCTGGTGAGCAGGGTTCCCTGTCCTCCAACGCCGACGATCATAATATTTTTTACTGCCATCTTTTACTCACCCGCCTTTATAAGTTCTATCGCGTCAAATTTACAGAGTGTCTCACACAGTCCGCAGCCGGTGCACATAGTATCGTCAATATGGATCGTACCGTCCTCATTTCTCGTCATCGCAGGACATCCCGGCTTCATGCACATACCGCATTTCTTACACTTGTCTGCATGGGCGATGTAGAGAGGTTTCTTTCTCTTATCGAGGAGCACGCAGGGAGTCTTTGTGATGATCACGGAGATCTCGTCCTTCGCTGTCTCTTCTTTTATCGTCTTTTCCAGCAGCGCGATATCAAACGCATTGATCTCATATACATTCTCTATGCCCATGGCACGGCAGATCCCCGGGATGCTGATCGCATAGGTCGGATCTCCCTGGAGCGTCTTTCCTGTCGCAGCGTGGTCCTGATGTCCGGTCATTCCTGTCGTGGAGTTGTCCAGGATGATCACGGTCCCCGTCGCTTTATTGTATACCATGTTCATCAGAGAATTTACGCCGGTATGCATAAACGTAGAATCTCCGATCACGGCTACCCAGTCTTTTATGTATTCTTTTCCTTTCGCCTTCTCCATCCCGTGGAGGGTTGAGATGCTCGATCCCATGCACATCGTGGTGTCAATGACACTTAAAGGTGCCACCGCTCCCAGCGTATAGCAGCCGATGTCTCCCGCCGCGTGCATCTTAAGCTTGTTGAGTACGTAGAACACGCTCCTGTGAGGACATCCCGGACAGAGGATCGGAGGTCTTCCCGGAGCCGCTGCCGGCTCTTTGAGATCCAGCTCCTGTTTCAGGATCGCTTTTCTGAGCATGTTCGCGCTGTATTCGCCCTGCACTGTAAAGATCTCTTTTCCGATGGCTTTGATGCCCCAGGACTTCACCTGCTCCTCGATCACCGGATCCAGTTCCTCCACCACGTACAGCGTATCTACTTTGGAAGCGAAATCTTCGATCAGTTTTCTCGGGAGCGGATTGACCATTCCCAGTTTCAGCACGGAAGCCTCGGGAAGCGCCTCTTTTACATACTGGTAGGGGATCCCGCTTGTGATGACTCCGATCTTTGTGTCATTCATCTCCATCCTGTTCATGGAAAGGGTGTTTGCCGCCTCAGCGAGATCATTGTTCAGCTTTTCGATCTCCACATGGCGGACCTTTGCATTTCCGGGCATCATAACGTTCTTCTGGATATTCTTTACATAGGGCTTATCCTCCGGCTCCACACGGTCCTTTAATTCCACGATACCCTGAGAATGTGCCAGCCTTGTCGTGGTGCGGAAGATAAACGGGCGGTCGTACTTTTCACTCAGCTCAAACGCTTCTTTGAAAAGGTCTTTCGCCTCTGCACTGTCAGAGGGCTCGATCACCGGGATCTGGGCCGCCCTTGCGACCATCCTCGTATCCTGCTCATTCTGTGAACTGTAAAGCCCCGGATCATCCGCCACCACGATGACGAGTCCTCCGTTCACTCCCATATAAGATACGGAATACAGCGGATCCGCAGCCACGTTAAGTCCCACGTGCTTCATACAGGCCATGGAACGGGCTCCCGCAAGGCTTGCTCCCACTGCCACCTCGGTCGCCACTTTCTCATTCGGCGCCCATTCTTCGTATACATCGTCTCTGTACTGTACCAGATATTCGCTTATCTCTGTGCTGGGTGTCCCCGGATATGCAGAAGAGACTTTCACTCCTGCTTCATATGCTCCGCGGGCGATCGCCTCATTTCCCAGCATGATCACTTTTTCTCCCATTTTATAATCCATCCTTTCGTAAATCTGTCACTCTCTTTGCCTTCCCCTCAAACCGCTTCAGTGAGTTCGGGGCTACAAGGCGGATCTGAGTGGCAAGACCAAGCTGCGCCTTGAGCGCTTTTCGGATCCTTGCCTCCAGTTCACTCAGCTGTGAGTAACTGTCAAGCAGTCTGTCATCCACCAGTTCTACGGTGATCGTCATGACATCCAGGCGGTTCTTTCTCTCCACCAGGATCTCATAGTGAGGACCGATCTCATCGATCTTGAGCAGGACTTCCTCGATCTGCGTCGGGAAGACGTTCACGCCGCGGATGACGAGCATATCGTCCGCACGGCCGGAAAGATTTTCCATTCTGCATGTTGTCCTGCCGCATCTGCAGGGTTCATACATCAGCCTTGTCATATCCCCTGTGCGGTATCTCACCAGAGGCAGTGCTTCTTTTCCAAGGCAGGTGACCACAAGTTCTCCTCTTTCTCCTGGGGGAAGTACCTCTTCTGTCTCGGGATCGATGATCTCCGGGATAAACCAGTCCTCGTTCACATGCATGCCGCACAGTTCCGTGCACTCTCCTGCCACACCGGGACCGCACAGTTCGCTCATCCCGTAATTCTGGGTACAGATAAAACTCTCCCCCCAGACTTTGTGCATCTCATCACGCATGGGTTCTGTCATGCCCTCTCCTCCGAAAAGACCGATATGAAGCTTCAGATCTCTCTCCGGATCGATTCCTCTCTTTCTCACCTCTTCACCGAGATGGAGTGCGTAAGATGGTGTTGCCACAAGAAGAGTCACACCCATATCCTGCAGGAACATGATCTGCTTGTTTGTATTTCCTGATGACATAGGGATAACTGATGCCCCGATCTTTTCCAGTCCTCCGTGAAGTCCCAGCGCACCTGTAAATGTCCCGTAACCAAACGAGATCTGAGCCACATCCTCAGCGGTCGCTCCGCCCATGCAGGCGAGCCTGGCCACATTGTTCAGCCACATCTCCAGGTCATTCCTTGTATATCCTACGACCGTCGGTTTTCCCGTCGTCCCGGAACTTGCGTGATAGCGGACGATCTCCTTTTTATCTACCGCAAAAAGCCCGTCCGGATAATTGTCCCTGAAATCTGACTTATATGTAAACGGCATCTTCTTCAGATCTTCAAGCGTCTGGATATCCTCCGGCTTTACCCCTGCCGCGTCCATCTTCTCGCGATAAGGCTTCACACGGTCATAAATGTACCGGACCGTATCTTTCAGCTTTGCGAGCTGTATCGCCTCGATCTCGCTTCTCGGCAGAGTCTCTTCCTTTGCCCATATCATTGCATATATCCTCCTACTATTATAAAAATTAGCCTTTCATCAGTATAACACAATACTTTGTCGAATTAAAGTGGAAAATTAAGATTTGGCGGGGAGAGTGGGTGGTGGGGGATAGGCCGCCGGAGGGGGATACTGCCTGCGGACACGCTCCCGCTCGGAAAACAACGCAGCGGTACGTAGGCGCGCAAAGGACGCGCGCCAAGTGCCGGCGTTGTTTTAACGGTCCTTAGTCAGCACACCCCTCCGGCTGGGCTGTCCTCCCCGGCAGGACCGCTCTCTCCGGCAGATCTTGAAGAAGGGATGGGAAGTCAAAGGGGAAGTTTTGGATGAGGAGGGGTGGGAGGGGCGCGCCGATGGCGCTGCTCCCAAGTCCCTTCCGATTGGAAGGGATTAAAAAATAGTGGGAGAAGGGGGAGCGTTACTGAATGTACGGTATTCCGTTCCATCAGTAACGCTCCCCCCTGTCCCACTATTTTCAATTCCCGGCAGGAAGCGCCCAGGGAGCCGCGCCCGCTTCACGCGAGCGCATCCTCCCGTACGGTCCCGGACCTGCCGGAGAAGCATCTCCCCCTATGAACGGATCCGCTGCGGAGGGAACAGCCCAGCCGGAGGGAGGTGTTGTCCAAGGGCCGTTAAAACAATGCCGGCACTTAGAGCGCGTCCTTTGCGCTCTTACGTGTCCGCTGCATTGTTTTCCGAGCGAGAGCGTGCCCGCAGACAATATCTCCCTCCGGCGGACGTCCCCCTCCCGCCAGCTCCGGCTCTAGCAGAGCGGATACTTCTCCGTCAGCTCCGCGACCATCGCTCTTGCTTTCTCTACGTTATCCTCGCTCTGGATCACCATGGCGATGATCTCCGCGATCTTATCCATATCTTCCTCTTTCATGCCGCGGGTGGTCACCGCCGGGGTTCCAAGCCTTACGCCGCTGGTGACGAACGGAGAACGGGGATCATTGGGGATCGTGTTCTTGTTGCATGTCACATGAGCGTCGTCGAGACGTTTCTCCAGCTCTTTCCCGCTGACTCCTGCCTCTGTCAGGTCGACCAGCATCAGGTGGTTGTCTGTATCGCCGGAGACGATCTTCACGCCGCGTTTCTTCAGTCCTTCACACAGCGCTTTCGCGTTCTTTACAATCTGCTGCTGATACTCTTTGAACTCAGGCTGGAGCGCTTCTTTAAAGCAGACTGCCTTTGCGGCGATCACGTGCATCAGCGGGCCGCCCTGGATTCCCGGGAAGACTGCTTTGTTGAAATTGAACTTCTCGTTCATCTCATTGCTGGACAGGATCAGCCCTCCGCGCGGTCCGCGCAGCGTCTTGTGCGTCGTTGTTGTGGTCACATGCGCGTAGGGGATCGGACTGGGATGGAGCCCTGCAGCCACGAGCCCTGCGATATGAGCCATATCTACCATAAGATATGCACCGACTTCGTCTGCGATCTCGCGGAACCGCTTGAAATCAATGGTGCGTGCATACGCGCTGGCGCCAGCCACGATCATCTTCGGTTTACACTCCTTCGCGATGCGGAGCACCTCGTCATAATCGATCACGCCCTCATCGTTGACACCATATGGCACGACGTTAAAGTACTTTCCGGACATATTGACCGGAGAACCGTGGGTCAGGTGTCCGCCATGGTCAAGGTTCATCCCCATGTACGTATCTCCCGGCTGAAGTATCGCAAAGAACACAGCCATATTCGCCTGCGCTCCGGAGTGGGGCTGTACGTTGGCATATTCACACCCGAACAGTTCCTTTGCCCTCTCTCTGGCAAGTTCCTCCACCACATCCACGCACTGGCATCCGCCGTAATAACGCTTTCCCGGATAGCCTTCTGCATATTTGTTCGTCAGCGGGCTTCCCATAGCTGCCATCACTGCCTTGCTCACCCAGTTCTCAGACGCGATCAGCTCGATGTGTGAGTTCTGCCTCGCCATCTCATCCTTGATCGCCCCTGCGATCTCCGGGTCCGTTGTCATGATCTCATCGAAGTCGTACATTCTCATTCTCCTCCATATAAAATAATCCCGGCAGCATCTGTAGAAATCTCCTCCAGACAACAACAGGTCCTCCCGCCGCATGCGCCGCCTATGAAAAAGATTATAGCACGGCACACCCTCTTCGTCCATAGAAAGCTTCCCATCCGGATGCCATCCGGGAGCAGCGCCCCTTCAGGGGCGCGCCTCTCCCGGAAGCCCCGCCAATTTCCAAGCTTTCCGGCCGGAAGAAGCCCCGCCGGCAGGGATGTGCTGACTAAGGACCGTTAAAACAACGCCGGCACTTGGCGCGCGTCCTTTGCGCGCCTACGTACCGCTGCGTTGTTTTCCGAACGAAAGTGAGTCCGCAGGCAGCACATCCCTGCCGGCGGACTCACCCCCCCCAAAAAGCTTAGAAATCAAACAGCGACAATTGATTGCTCTGCGGCAGATCCCCAAACAGCCCCAGATCTGCCATCAGGTCGATGACCGTCTTGCTGACCTTGGTCCTCTGCCGGAAATCATCCAGAGACAGATACGGACCGTCTTTCGACGCCTCTTCCACCGCCTCCGCAGCCTTGTCTCCCATCCCTTCGATACTTGCAAGGGAGGGCATGAGTTTTCCGTCTATGATCTGGAACATCTTCGCCTTGGCACGGTAGATGTCGATGGGCATGAACTCAAACCCTCTGGCGTACATCTCCTGGACGATCTTCATATCCTTCATGACGTCCTGCTCTTTCTTGCTGAGGCTGTCGATCCTCTTCTTGTAATCTTTCATATAATAATCCAGCTTTTCCTTTCCCTGGCACATGATCTCATACGAGAAGGCATCTGCACGGATACCGAAATATGCCGCATAGTAGGCAAGCGGATAATTGATCTTGCAGTAGGCGATGCGATACGCCATCATAACGTAGGCCGCCGCGTGAGCCTTCGGGAACATGTAGCTGATCTTCTTGCAGGACCAGATATACCAGTCAGGCACATCCTGTGCCTTCATTGCCTCTTCCCACTCCGGCTTCAGTCCTTTTCCTTTACGGACGCTCTCCATGATGGTAAACGCCAGGGCGCTCTCCACCCCTTTGTTGATCAGATAGATCATGATATCGTCACGGGTACAGATCGCTGTTGAGATGGTCGCCTTTCCGGATTTCACCAGTTCCTGGGCATTTCCCAGCCACACGTTGGTCCCGTGGGACAGACCGGAGATACGGATCAGGTCAGACAGTGTCTGAGGTTTCGTGTCTTCCACCATCTGGATAACGAAATCGGTCCCGAACTCCGGGATACCGAGACATCCCAGTTTGCAGCCGTCGATATCTTCCGGTTTTATGCCGAGGACTTCCGTGCCGTGAAACAGTTCGATCACCCGCTCGTCATCGAGAGGGATCTCTGTGGCGATGAACGGATGCTCCTCATTGTACTCATTGTCCATGGCGTCAGAAGTGATGTAGTCCTCCAGGGTACGGATCATGGTCGGATCGTCGTGTCCCAGGATATCCAGCTTCAGAAGGTTATGGTCAATGGAATGATAGTCGAAATGGGTCGTGATGATCCCGCATTCCATATCGTTCGCCGGATGCTGCACCGGGGTGAACTCATTGATATCGTGTCCGTGAGGGAGCACGACGATGCCTCCCGGGTGCTGCCCGGTGCTCCTCCGGATCCCGGTACACCCCACCGTGACTCTCTCGATCTCACATTTCCGCTTTCTCTGCTCATGTTCCTCATAGTAATTCTTCACGAATCCGTAAGCGGTCTTGTCCGCCAGGGTTCCGATGGTCCCTGCTTTAAAGGTATGCCCCTCGCCGAAGAGGACTTCGGTATACTTATGCGCCTTCGCCTGATAATCACCGGAAAAGTTCAGGTCGATATCAGGCTCCTTGTCTCCTTTGAATCCCAGGAAGGTCTCGAAGGGGATATCAAACCCGGCTTTTACCAGTTTTTCCCCGCAGACAGGACAGTTCCTGTCGGGCATGTCATATCCGCATCCTCCTGCGAAAGCCCGTACTTCTTCGGATTCAAAATCACTGTAATGGCATTTTTTGCAGTAGTAGTGCGGACTCAGCGGATTCACCTCTGTGATCCCCGACATGGTAGCCACAAAGGAGGATCCGACCGATCCTCGGGATCCTACCAGGTAGCCGTCCGCGTTTGATTTCCACACCAGCTTCTGGGCAATGATGTACATGACGGCGTATCCGTTGGAGATGATGGAGTTCAGTTCTTTTTCCAGTCTGGAAGAGACCTGTACAGGCAGGTCTTCTCCGTACATCTCATGTGCTTTCCTGTAACAGATGTCGCGGAGCTCCTGGTCCGAATTTTCAATGACCGGCGGACACTTGTTGGGATTCACAGGAGAGATCTTCTCCACCATCCTGGCGATCTTGTTCGGGTTGTCAATGACGATCTCCCGCGCTTTCGCGGATCCCAGATATGCAAACTCATCCAGCATCTCCTCCGTGGTCCGCAGGAACAGGGGCGGCTGGGTGTCCGCATCATCAAACCCTTTTCCTGCCATGATGATCCGGCGGTACACTTCGTTCTCCGGATCGAGGAAATGGACGTCACAGGTCGCCACCACAGGTTTTTTAAACTTTTCTCCCAGTTCCACGATCTCCCGGTTCAGGTTTCTCAGATCCTCCTCTGAAGTGACGTCCGGAAGCCGGTCGCTCTCGATCATGAACCGGTTGTTCCCGATGGGCTGGATCTCGTAATAATCATAGAAATCTGCCAGCCTCGCGATCTGCTCCGCGGACCGCTTCTCCAGGATCGCCTGATAAAGTTCTCCCGCCTCACAGGCACTTCCTATGATGAGTCCTTCCCTGTACTCATTGAGCAGGCTCTTCGGGATCCTCGGCCTTCTTGCATAATAAGTCAGGTGTGACTCCGTGATCAGCTGATAAAGATTGAACCTTCCAATATCATTCTTGGCAAGGATGATGATATGGTGGGTCGCCATCTTCCGGATCGCATTGACGTTCCGGTCTCCAAAGTGGTTCATCTCCTTCAGCGTAGTGATATGCCTGTCTTTGAGCATCTCCACAAATTTTACAAAGATCTCTGCCGTAGCCCCGGCATCATCCACGGCGCGATGATGGTTTTCCAGGGAAATGCCAAGTGCCTTTGCAACGATATTTAGTTTATATTTTGACAGTGTGGGAAGCAGGACCCTCGCCATAGCGACAGTGTCAACATATGTAAACCTTCTCTCGATCGCCAGGTTCCTGCAGTTCTGCTCTATAAATCCCACATCGAATCCTGCGTTGTGCGCCACAAGCACGCCATCCCCGACAAATTCGAGGAACTGGGGCAGAATCACCTCGATGGACGGAGAGCCCATGACCATCTCGTCTGTGATGCTGGTCAGGTTCGTGATCTCAAAGGGGATCGGACGCTCCGGGTTCACAAAGGTGCTGAAGCGGTCCACGATCTCTCCATTCACGACTTTGACTGCCCCGATCTCAATGATCCGGTCTCTGACCGAACTGAACCCGGTGGTCTCAATATCAAAGACGATATAAGTATCATCCAGAGTCTGTTCTCCGGCGTTCACCGCAATATCCGTCAGGTCATCCACCACGTAGCCTTCCACGCCGTAGATGACTTTAAAGGGATCGTCCGCATCCAGTGTCTCTATGTAATGGTTGGCATCAGGGAACGCCTGCGCCACGCCGTGATCCGTGATCGCGATCGCCGGATGCCCCCAGTCGTGAGCGCGCTTCACGATGTCTTTCACCTCTGAGACGCCGTCCATATCGCTCATCTTTGTATGGCAGTGGAGTTCCACCCTCTTTGCGGGACTTAAGTCCTTCCTTGAGACTGTAAAATCACCGATCTTCTTGATGCCCGTCACCGATCCGATAGTCAGCTCTCCGTCGAATTTATCGATGGTGGTAATGCCCTTGATCTTTACAAAAGCGCCCTTCTTGAGTTCCCCAAGGATCTCCGGGAGCTGGTCGTTCCTTGTGAACATCTTGACAGTGATCGTATCCGTAAAATCCGTCACCGCAAACATGATGATCGTCTTCTCATTCCGGATCTCACGGGTGTCAAAGTTGATGATCTTTCCATGGATGGTGATCTCTCCCATCTCGGTCACGACCTGATCCAGAGTGATCGGTTCATCATCAAAATTCTTTCCGTAAATAAGGTTCGGATCATCCCCGATCTTGACCGGACGGTAGAAGTCTTTCTTCTTGAACTCCTTCCTTCCCTTCTCTCTGTGTCCGACCCCTGAGCCGCCCGTCCTGCCGGAGTCTGTCTTTCCTGTTCCGGAAGCCTGGGACGCCTTCTTTTCCTGATCATTTTTCTTTTCTGAACCGCTGCCGGAGACCTCTTCTCCCCGCTGTCTGGCCCGCCGTTCGAAGATCGCATTGATCTCCTGCTGGATCCGCTGCTCATCGTACTCTCTCGTCCCATTTCCTTTTGGAGAATGGTATGAGATGTGTATATCCGCCGGAATACAAAATCTTTGGTCATATATCTCCTTGAGAATCCCCAGGATCTCCTCCTTCCGTCCTTCAGAGACGATGGTGTCCACCAGACCAAGCCGGATCACCCCGCCCTCTTCAAACCGTATGTCAGCCTGGGCGAACATATTTGCCGCCAGGACACTGACTGTCTTAAGCTCCTCGATGATGCTCTCCCGGTATTCACGCATCAGCGCCTCCGGTGTATACTGACCGGAAAGTTCATACCGCTCCTTGATACAGACCGACACAGCAGTGGTGCCAAAAAGCTGATCCTTGATCCGCTGCTCCATCTGCCAGATCTGCTTTTTCTGGATCAGATGCCGGCTGAAAATGTGAACGTGAAGAAAATCACGACTGGAATTCGTCGTGATCTTCTTTACTTCAACATCTCCGAAGAGAACCCTTATATCGTCCTCCACTTTCAGTGTGGGGAACACATTGAAAAACGCCTTTTCGTTCTTTACTGTTTCCAATTTAACAACTCCTGACGTAATGTGCTGAGAAGTTCCTCCTCTTTTACTTTCTTTACGATCTGTCCTTTCTTTATAAGGAGCCCTTCGCCGATGCCTCCGGCGATTCCGATATCAGCTTCTTTCGCCTCCCCCGGACCGTTAACAACACATCCCATGACTGCAACCTTAATGTCAAGAGGAATATCAGACACCATTTTTTCTACCTCATTGGCAAGACTGATGAGATCGATCTTCGTCCTGCCGCATGTGGGACATGACACGACCTCAATCCCGCCTTTTCGCAGTCCCAGCGTCTTTAACACAAGCTTCGCAGTGCGGATCTCTTCCACCGGATCTCCTGTGAGCGAGACGCGGATCGTGTTTCCGATCCCTTCGTGAAGTATGATCCCGAGCCCTACAGAGGATTTGATATTCCCCGAATATACAGTCCCGGACTCTGTGATACCCACATGGAGCGGATAGTGACACTGTTTTGCAATCAGTTCATGTGCCTCGACGCACATCAGAACGTCTGAAGATTTGATGCTGACGACCAGGTTGTCATACCCCATCTCCTCGATCATACACACTTTGTCAAGCGCGCTCTCCACGATGCCCTCCGCGGTGACACCGCCGTACTTTTCCAGGAGATGTTTCTCAAGAGAGCCGCTGTTGACTCCCACACGGATCGGAACTCCATATTCCTTTGCCTTGTCCACCACAGCCTGTACTTTTTCGCGGGATCCGATGTTTCCCGGATTGATGCGGATCTTGTCCGCGCCGTTCTGGATCGCCGCGATGGCGAGCCGGTAGTCAAAATGGATGTCTGCCACGAGCGGGATATGTATATTTTTCTTTATCTCTCTGAGCGCCTCAGCAGCTTCCATGGTGGGGACAGCGCAGCGGATGATCTCACATCCCGCTGCCTCCAGGCTCAGGATCTGTTCCGTCGTCGCCGCAGCATCTTCTGTCTTCGTATTCGTCATGGACTGGATGGCAATCGGGTTTCCGCCGCCGATCTTTACATTACCGATCTGAATTTCTTTTGTCTGGTCTCTGTACATCTGACTTTCCTCCGATCAATCCTTTTCAAAGGTCATCTGGCTTCCGTATTCCCGCTCTGTCAGGGTAAGCGTTGTATTCTCGATGTTATACTCATATGTCCCCTCTATATTGTCAAGCAGGTCCTGGATCTGCGTCTCGGTGATCTCCCCGTTTGTATCTTCCGCCTGTTCTCTTACCGCCTCATCACTGACACGCACGGTAAGGACTTTGCTGGATTTGTCCACGCTGCACTCTGTAGTCACACTGATCGTGCCGTTCTGTACGATCACACTTTCCCTTTCGTCCGTAAACGTCAGGGTGATATCTCCCTCGTCGCTGACCCAGGTCCCCTCGAGAGGGTTATCTGTAAACAGCTTGACGACAAAAAATACTGCGACGATGATGATCAGTACGGAAGAAACTGTAAGCACTGTCCTCCACGCTGTATTTCTCTTTTCTTCGCTGTTTTTCATAAACATGATCACATCTCCCCTTCCATCTTGAAGTCTGTTTTTTTGTCTATCCAAAGAAGATTCCCAGGAAACCGTAGGACAGCACAGTCATGATAAACGCCGCAAGGCACACGCCCAGAACGATCGCCGGGAATGCTTTCCGGAACCGGATCCCCAGAAGCGCAGCGATCAGCGCGCCTGTCCATGCACCTGTTCCCGGAAGCGGGATCCCCACAAAGATCATCAGCCCCCAGAACTCATATTTCTCGATCTGGTCGCTCTTGCTCATCGCTTTTTTCTCCAGCTTTTCTACGATAGGCTTCAGTTTTCTCGTTCCCTTCATCCAGTCAAAGATCTTCGTGATCAGAAGAAGGATGAACGGGATCGGGATCAGATTTCCCACCACGCAGATCGGGATCGCCTGCCACATGGGGATATCCAGAAGTGCAGGGCCTGCAGCAAGCAGCCCTCCTCTGAGTTCAAGTATCGGGACCATGGAAATGATAAATGCGATCAGTTCCTTTCCGACTTTCCCTCCAAGGGTTCCAATGAACCAGTCTATCATTGCTTCACTCATAAATAGAATTCTCCTTATCTCTTGATATATTCATGGAGGAAATCAAAAAGAGCTTTCATTTCCTCCGGTGTGCCTATGGTGATCCTGAGATAGTCACCGATCCTGCCGCCATCCCAGTGCCTGACATAAATGTCATTCTCTTTAAGTGCACGGAACATCTCCCCCGCGTCTTTTTCCGGATGTGTCGCAAAAATGAAATTCGCCCTTGCGTCAGGAAAAGTAAATCCCAGCTTTTTGAGTTCTTCCTTTGCCGTCTCTCTGGTCTTTACTATCTTACGAACGCTCTCATGGAAATATTCAGTATCCTTCACTGCCTCTACTCCACAGAGGATCGCCGTCTGGTTCATGGTGTAGGAATTAAAAGAATACTTCACATCATTCAGCAGTCGGATCAGTTCCGGGCTGGAGACGGCATACCCGATGCGCATCCCTGCCATGCTCCTCGCTTTGGAGAAGGTCTGGACCACGATCAGGTTGTCGTACCGGTCGATCAGTTCCATCGCTGATCTTCCGGCAAAGTCGATATACGCCTCATCCACGATCACGATGGAATCCCGGTTGTGCTCCAGGATGTCCTCCACAAAGTCAAGTTCCTCGTAGATCGCAGTCGGCGCATTGGGGTTCGGGAAGATGATCCCGCCGTTCTCCCTGTAATAGTCCTCTCTCACGATCCGGAAGTCCTCATCCAATGCCGGACATTCATAGGGGATCCGGTATAACTGAGCCCAGACTTTGTAAAAAGAATATGTAATGTCCGGGAACAGGATCGGCTTCTCCGAATTAAAGAAAGTAAGGAAGCACATGGAGAGCACATCGTCAGAGCCCACTCCCACAAACACCTGATCCTTCCCCACGCCGTAACACTCAGCAAGCGCCCTGACAAGAGACTCCGCTGTCGGATCCGGATACAGGCGGAAACGGTCGGTATCCATGCTCTGCAGTACTTCCCGAACTCCGGGCGCAGGCGGATAAGGATTCTCATTCGTATTCAGTTTGATGACCCTGTTCTGGGGCTGCTCCCCCGGAACATAGGGGTCTGTCCTTCGTATGTTTTTCAGTAGTTCTGGTCTTATCGTCATTTTTTTCTCCTACGGTCGAAAGACAGCCGCTTTCCGGCGGCGTCCTCTCTGTGATTTATCTATACTCTGCTGCAAGTTCTGCGAATCCGGGCAGAGAGTTGACGATTGTCTCATATGCCACACAATACGCGATCCTCACATACCCCGGGCATCCGAAAGAGCTTCCCGGAACAATGAGGATGTTATACTTCTTTGCTGCCGCGCAGAAGGCTTTTTCGTCTTCTACCGGAGACTTGACGAACAGATAGAACGCGCCCTCGGGCTTGATACACTCAAAGCCAAGCTCTTTTAACCCATTATACAACGTTTCACGGTTCCTGTCATAGAAAGAGATGTCTGTTTTTGCATCAAGGCATGCTTTTACCACTTTCTGCTGAAGGGTCGGCGCGTTGACAAAGCCAAGGATACGTGTGGCAACGTTCGCCGCCGAGATCAGGTCCTCACTGTCCGCCGCCTCGTCCGGGATCACCAGATAGCCGATGCGCTCTCCCGGCAGGGAAAGGGATTTACTGTAGGAGTATCCCACCACTGTGTTCGCATAATACTTTGTCAGATAGGGGACCTCTACGCCGTCATAAGCAAGTTCTCTGTACGGCTCGTCCGAGATCAGATAGATATCTGTCCCGTACTCTTTCTGTTTCTTCTCCATGACAGCTGCCATCTTTTTGATGGTCTCCTCAGAGTAGACCACTCCGGTAGGATTGTTCGGCGTATTGACGATGACTGCCTTTGTCTTCGGCGTGATCTTCTCCTCAAACTCATCCAGTTTCGGCTGGAATGTAGCTGTATCCGGAGAGATCTCCACGAGGACGCCGTCATAATTGTTTACATAGCTTCTGTATTCTCCAAAGTAGGGAACAAAAGTGATCACTTCATCCCCGGGGTTCAGGAGCGCCTTCAGGATCACATTGAGCCCTCCTGCCGCTCCCACTGTCATGGTGATGTTCTTTCCGGAAAACGCTGTCCCGAACCTCTTGTTCAGGGACTCCGCGACTGCCTGGCGCACATCTTCATATCCCGCATTGCTGTTCGTGTATCCATGAAGGACGACCGGATCCTCCTCATCCAGCAGCTCGATGATCGCCTTCTTCACAGCCTCCGGAGCCGGCACATTAGGATTGCCCAGGCTGAAATCAAATACATTCTCAGCCCCGTAGATCTTCGCCAGACGGTTCCCTTCCTCGAACATCGCCCGGATCGCCGAACTGTTTGCCACCATGTTTTCCATCTTTTTTGAAATCATCACTTTCACTCCATTTCTTCTGTAATCTATCTCTCTGTCACAATACCCTTGTCCACCATGAATGCCGGTCTGTAGGACAGTTTTGCTTTCCTGAGCCCCTCAGATCCCGCATCATCCTCGCGGTTTACATAAGTGTAGTCCATACACTCATGCTGCACAAACTGCTGGTTGATCATCGGGTACGCACCTTCAATGTCCGCAAACGCCTTTTCAATGTGGACCACGAAAGTGTCGCTGCACACCGGTTCTCCCAGCGAGAAAGCCGCGATCTCCCCGTTCACTCTCAGGATACCGCCCCTTAGTCCCAGTTCTTTATAAAGGCGCAGGGAGTTCAGCGTCACGCACATCTCCGCGTTCTTCTCCGTATCGTCGTCGCAGCCGTTCAGGTTCCTCCATTTGAGAGCCATCTGGAAACATTCTTCTACATTGCCGTCATCGATGCTCTCATAGGACCAGTCGGGATAGAGTTTCATAAATTTATTGATATGGTTCCGCTTTCCATGGAGTTTTTTTCCGGCGAGCGTTGCGAGTTTCTCTGTCTCATAGACATAATCCGCCACATCGCGCACATACTCGATCTGGAACCGTCCCGGGAACCACTCTTCAAGCTGTTCAAAATGCTCGGGAGTCACATTGTAGAGTTTAAACGGATGTCCGCCCTCCCGGCAGTATTCCATAAGCGCCTCCAGTGCTCTCTTCACAGCCTCCGGTTCTCCTGCCGGATACGCAAACGCATATCCGTCTCCCTCGTCCCGGAACACCAGGGCATCCTCGATCACGGCAAACTTTACCTTGTAATGCCTGGACCAGAGGAAGACGTTCACAAAAGTCCTTTCACAGCTCCTCCCCGGAGCTTGAGAAAAATAGCGGTTGATCAGGTCTCTGTCCTCCAGTTCAGGACGTTTAAAATCATATTCCATTGATCATCAGTCCTCCATCTTCGCAAGTTTTGCGGTCTGGTCCGCTGCGATCAGGCTGTCTATGATCTCATCCAGGTCACCGTTTAAGATACTGTCCAGCTTGTGCAGGGTCAGCTTGATCCGGTGGTCTGTCACTCTTCCCTGCGGGAAGTTGTATGTCCGTATCTTCTCGGAGCGGTCTCCCGTCCCGATCTGGCTCCTTCTCGCCTCAGCCTCCGACGCCTGCTGTTTCTCCAGTTCCAGATCGTAAAGTTTGGAGCGGAGCAGGCGGAACGCCTTCTCTTTGTTCTGGAGCTGGGATTTCTCAGTCTGGCTGTAGATCACGATCCCTGTGGGATAGTGGGTGAGACGGACCGCAGAATCGGTGGTGTTGACACACTGTCCACCGTTTCCTGAGGCGCGCATGACGTCGATACGGATGTCTTTCTCATCGATCACGACGTCAACCTCTTCCGCCTCCGGCATGATCGCCACGGTGATCGTGGAAGTATGGATCCTTCCGCCGCTCTCCGTCTCCGGAACTCTCTGCACGCGGTGCACGCCGCTCTCGTATTTCAGCCGGGAGTACGCTCCCTGTCCCGTGATCATAAAGACACATTCCTTGAATCCCCCGATCCCGTTCTCATTCAGGGAGATCATCTCTGTCCTCCACCCTCTGCTGTCCGCATAATGAACATACATACGGTAAACTTCCGCTGCAAACAGAGCCGCTTCGTCTCCGCCTGCCCCGGCGCGGATCTCCACGATGACATTCTTGTCATCATTCGGGTCTTTCGGAAGGAGAAGGATCTTCAGTTCCTGCTCCAGCTCGGCAACCCTGTCCCTGGATTCGCCAAGTTCCTCTTTTGCCAGTTCCCTCATTTCCTCGTCGGACTCCTCTTCCAGGATGGCAAGGCTGTCCTCGATGTTCTGGCTGCATGTCTTGTATTCTTTATATGCTTCGACGATCGGCGCAAGGTCACTCTGTTCCTTCATCAGCTTCCGAAACCTTGCCGGATCGTTCGCCACATCGGGTTCCTGCAGTTCCCCCATCACTTCTTCGTATCGAATCAGTAAATCGTCTAATCTGTCAAACATTTTTCACTGTCCTTTTCTAAAATATAATCTCTCTTATAGTCTCTGTTTCTCCTGAATCACTGTAACACGCCCGACACAACACGGTCAAGACCTGCCAGATCCTTTTTCACTGTGATCTCTGTATATCCCGCGCTTTCAAAAAGCTCTGAGACCTCCTCTGCCTGATCATATCCGATCTCAAAGATGAGGATCCCTCCCGGCTCAAGAAAGCCCGGCGCGTCTGAGATGATCTTTCTATAAAAATAGAGCCCGTCCTCTTTTCCGTCCAGAGCGATGAACGGATCGTGCAGCCGGACCTCCTCCTGCAGGGATCTGATCTCCTCCGTACGGATATAAGGCGGATTCGACAAGATCATCCCGTATCTTCCCGCGATATTTTCAAAAAGATCGCTCTTTACGAATCCTGCAGACGGATACAGCCTCTCTGCATTCTTTTCTGCCACGCAGAGCGCATCTTCGGAGATATCAGCCCCCACGCCTTCGACTGTTCCCGGCAGGTTTCCTTTTTTCAGGTCTTCCCGAGCAAACGTGAGCACGCTCAGAAGGATGCACCCGGATCCCGTACACATATCCAGGACCCTCACTTTTCCTTCTCTCTCAGGCACCTTCCCCTTCATCAGATGATCGAGGGCATATTCTACGAGAGTCTCCGTATCCTGCCGGGGGATGAGCACATGCTCATTCACCTGAAACTCCAGCCCCATAAATTCCTGGGTCCCGGTAAGATGCTGCAGCGGGATATGTCTCCCCCTTCTTTGTACCAGGTCACGATATCCGCTCTCCTGCTCTGCTGTCATTTCCGTTTCCGGATATGCATAGTATGCAGCCCTGCTCACGCCTGTCACATGTTCCAAAAGATACCAGGCATCAAGCGCCGCCTCTTCCACGCCGTTTTTCTCAAGTTCTGCCCTTCCCCAGGATACTGCCTCTTTCAGTGTCACTGCCTTCCGGTTTTCTTCCGGGCACATCCCGTTTTTCATCGCAGGTTCTCCTTCTGCCATGTCCGCCAGTCGAACACTTCTTCCACAGCCCGGATCCCGACTTCTATCATGTCGTCGTCCGGCTCTTTTGTGGTCATATTCTGTACCCACATTCCCGGCCTGCTCAAGAGATTGATGAACGCATTGTCACTGTTCCCCGCAAGGCGGATGATCTCATAGGACACGCCGGCGATCAGAGGCAGCAGGGCGATCCGGATGACCACGCGCAGCACCTGTGATTCTGCCGTGATAAAAAAGCAGAAGATAATGCTCACGATCATCACAAAGAACAGGAAACTGGTCCCGCATCTCTTGTGCTGTTTGGAACTTTTCCGCACATTCTCCACATTCAGTTCCAGACCGTGTTCAATACAGTTGATGCACTTGTGTTCCGCCCCGTGATACATGAAAGTCCGCTTGATATCTTCGGTCCTGGATATAAGATAGATGTAGAGCAGGAAGATAACGACACGGATCACTCCCTCGAAGATCGTCATCAGCGCTCTCGACGAGGTGTACTTCTCCACAAAGCTGCTGAGAAAATACGGCAGCACCATGAAGATCGCGACAGCGATCACCACCGCAAGCACAACCGTCAGGTTCATGATCAGCTTTTCCGTCTTCTCCTGTTTTGCAGCCTGCTCTTCCGTCAGGATCTCCTCTTCTTCGTCCTCAAAAAAACTTGCAGAAAACATAAGTGTCTTCATCCCCAGCACAAGAGAATCCACAAAATTAAAGATTCCCCGGATGAACGGGATCTTGAGCGGGGCTTTCCACGGGATAATGCTGTTATAATCCTGCACATCCACAACGATCTCTCCGTCAGTCCTGCGCACGGCAACGGAGTATTTTCCCCCGTTCCTCATCATGATCCCTTCCAGGACAGCCTGCCCGCCAATATTTGATGATTTCATAATGCCTCCTGTGAACTTTTCACTGTTCACACCTGCCCGCCGCCCCATGCGCATTCGTCGCGCTGACGCGCACAGTGTGAACAGCACCTTAATGAAACAGGCTGAGATGCTTCCACCTCAGCCTGCTGCATATCATTCTTATTTAATACCATATTTCTTGTTGAACTTGTCAACACGACCGCGAGCCTGTGCCGCTTTCTGCTGTCCTGTGTAGAACGGATGGCATTTGGAGCAGATTTCCACGTGGATGCTCTCGTTTGTGGATCCTGTAACAAATGTGTTTCCGCAGTTGCAGGTTACAGTTGCCTGATGGTACTCCGGATGTATTCCTTCGCGCATGATTTTCACCTCTCTATTTTAAAATTACTTATTATACTCTCTAAACAGCTTTCTAATTGTAGCATAAGATATTTTCTTTTGCAATACTTTTTTAAATAAACTTCTGGCGGATCACCTGATGTACCAGTTCCGCATTCGTCTTTGTCTTTGAGAACATATTCAGCAGATTGTCCACTGCCTCTTCCGCCTTCATCCCGTTCATGGCACGGCGCATGATATACACCGCTTCCTGCTCTTCCTTGTTAAGGAGCAGGTCTTCACGCCTGGTCCCTGATTTCGGGATATCTACTGCCGGGAAGACTCTGCGTTCCTGAAGCTTTCTGTCAAGGATCAGTTCCATATTACCCGTCCCCTTGAACTCTTCATAGATCACATCGTCCATCTTGCTTCCCGTATCCACCAGCGCGGTCGCCAGGATCGTAAGGCTTCCGCCTTCCCTCATATTTCTCGCCGCTCCGAAGAACCGTTTCGGGCTGTAGAGCGCTGCCGGGTCAAGTCCGCCGGAGAGCGTCCTTCCTGACGGCGGCACAGTCAGGTTATATGCCCTTGACAGTCTCGTGATGCTGTCCAGAAGGATCATCACATCCTTGCCGTGCTCTACGAGACGCTTTGCGCGGGCGATCACCATCTCTGATACCCTCTTGTGATGTTCCGGGAGTTCATCAAAAGTAGAATGGATCACTTCCACATTCGGCCCTTCGATCGTCTCTTTGATATCCGTCACCTCTTCCGGCCGCTCATCGATCAGAAGGATGAGCAGATGCATGCGCGGCTCGCTCTTCTGTACTGCAAGCGCCACTTCTTTCAGGAGCGTAGTCTTTCCTGCTTTCGGCGGAGATACGATCATACCCCTCTGCCCTTTTCCGATCGGGGATACCAGGTCCACGATCCGCATCGCTGTGCTGCATCCTGTTGTCTCAAGGCGGATCCTCTTATTCGGGAAGATCGGGGTGAGATCTTCAAAGTTCTTCCTTTTCATCGCCTCGGAAGGACGGAGACCATTGATGGTAGATACGTAGAGGAGCGCGCTGAACTTTTCTCCCTGGGTCTTGACCCTGGTATTACCCATGATGATGTCACCGGTCTTCAACCCGAATCTGCGGATCTGGGACGGAGAGACATAGACATCATTTTCCCCGGGAAGATAGTTCTCGCAGCGGATGAACCCAAAGCCGTCCTGCATCACTTCCAGGATACCGTTGGCGGTATGTCCGCTGTCCAGCTGCTCGATATCCGTCTCCTCTTTCTTTTCCTTCATCTCTTCTTTTACTTCTTCTTTCGCCTCATCGCTTGCCTCTTTCTGTTTTTCCTTCTCGTCAAGCGCGAGCATCGCGTCGATCAGGTCCCCTTTCTTCATTCCGGAGATCCCTTTCATCTTTCTCGCCTTTGCAAGGTCTTTCAGTGTGGCAAGGGGCAGAGATTCATACTTTTCTCTTGTCATAAATGCATTCTCTCCTTTTCTTTAATTGCATAGGTAACTCTAAGTCTGCGCACTATTTTCTGTCATTCGACTTCCGATGACAATTTATCTTCCAAATCTGTTGTTTCGGGATTTAACAGTCTGAACTGACTTTTGTGTGAAAGATCGTTAAATACAACCGTATTATACAGCATGTCCTATAAAATGAAAAGCTTTTTTTCATATTTATTTGCACATAAAGTTCAGGAGTGTTATGATAAACAGCAGTATGAGAATTTTTCGGCAGCCCCCTTGAAAGGGACTGCCGCATCGGAAAGGAGACCCATCAGAATGGATCCTCTCAGGCGCTGGGGTGAGAAAAGGTATCACTCCCTGGATCACGCTCTTCAAAGCAGATACGGAGAAAAGATATACAAGATCACACTGAACGCCGGCATGACCTGTCCCAACCGGGACGGCACGGCCGGGACCGGCGGATGCATCTTCTGCAGTGCGATGGGATCCGGCGATTTTGCCGGCGCCGCGGGTTCCTCTGTCAGCGAACAGCTCGAATCCGGAAAAAAAGAGCTTCTCGCAAAACGTCCGGTCCGCTCTTATATCGCATATTTTCAGGCATTTACCAATACGTATGCTCCGGTGGCATATCTGGAGAAAGTTTTTATGGAAGCGATCAAAGACCCGGATGTGAAGATCCTGTCAATCGCCACCCGTCCGGACTGCCTGGGTGAGGATGTGCTCGCCCTTCTGGAACGTCTGAACCGGATCAAACCCGTCTGGGTGGAACTGGGGCTTCAGACCATCCACGAGGAAACCGCCCGATATATCCGCAGGGGATACACTCTTGATGTGTTTGACACAGCAGTAAACGCCCTGCACCGGATTGGGATCCAGACGATCGTCCACGTGATCCTCTTTCTTCCGGGAGAAACAGAGGACCAGATGCTGGAGACCATCGACTATCTGAACCGGGCAGGCATACAGGGGGTCAAACTCCAGCTGCTCCATGTCCTGAAAGGGACAGACCTGGCATCCGAATATGCGGAGGCTCCCTTCCATGTTCCCGACATGCAGGAGTATATCCGTCTCCTTGGCAGATGCATCGCCCGCCTGGACCCGGACATTGTTATCCACCGTCTCACAGGAGACGGACCGAAAGACCTTCTCATCGCGCCGCTTTGGACCGGTGCCAAGCGAACAGTATTGAACCGTCTGAACCAGTATCTGAAAGAAAATGATATCTGGCAGGGAAAGGAGTTTTATGGCTGAGACATACACATTATATAAACTGATCGTACTTTACATGCTGGATAAGGTGGACTTTCCGCTCACCACATCCCAGATCTCGGAGTTTATCCTGGACAAAGGATACACTTCCTATTTCAGGCTCCAGGAAACCCTTTCCGAGTTGACAGACTCGGATCTTCTCCGGGTGGAGACCACACACAACCGGACGCTGTATCATCTGACAGAAAACGGCGCGGAGACGATCCATTTCTTCAGCAATAAAATATCTCCTGCCATCCGGCAGGAGATCGATGATTTCCTCAAGGAGAAACAGTACGACCTGAAAGAGGAAGTCGCGATAAAATCGGACTACTATCTGAATACCAACCACGAGTTTGAGGTCCGATGCCAGATCATGGAGAACGGATATAATCTGATCGACCTGAGGCTCACGGTCCCCACGGAAAAGGAGGCCGAAGCCATTGCTGCCAAATGGTCCCTCAAAAGCCAGGAAATCTACACCTCACTTTTGACGGATCTTCTCTAAATATTCTCTGATTGTTTTTTCGTAACCGAGGACGCCGGGTTCATAGAATCTGGCGTCTTTTATCTCGTCCGGGAGATACTGCTGTTTCACATAATGCCCCGGATAATCATGAGCATATTTATATCCCGTCCCATGTCCCAGCTTCTGCGCTCCTTTGTAGTGGGCGTCCTGGAGATGGACGGGGACTGTGGTCCGGTTCTGCCGGACCGCCTCGCCCGCCGCGAAGATCGCATTGCATGCGGAGTTGCTCTTTGGCGCCGTTGCAACATAGGTGACCGCCTGGGAGAGGATGATCTGAGCCTCCGGCATACCGATCCGCTCCACAGCCTGAGCCGCCGACACTGCCACGGTCAGCGCCATAGGATCCGCATTCCCCACATCTTCGGAGGCACAGATCATGATGCGCCGTGCGATGAACTTGATATCCTCGCCCGCATAGAGCATCTTGGCGAGATAAAACACCGCCGCATCCGGATCTGACCCTCTCATGCTCTTGATGAACGCTGAGATGATATCATAGTGGTTGTCACCCTTCTTGTCATAATTCACCACTCTCTTCTGGATACACTCCGACGCCACTTCCAGGGTGATATGGATGATCCCGTCCTCCGACCGGTCTGTAGTCAATATCCCCAGTTCCACTGCGTTGAGCGCGTTCCTCGCATCCCCTCCTGAGATGTCAGCAAGGAATTCCAGCGCATCCTCGTCGATCTGCGCGCGGAAGCTTCCCATCCCTTTCTCCGTATCGTTCACAGCCCGCAGGATGAGAGTACGGATATCCTCTCTTCCAAGGGCTTTCAGCTCAAAGATGCTGGACCGTGACAGGAGCGCCCCGTTCACCTCAAAATAAGGATTCTCCGTGGTGGCTCCGATCAGGATGATGGTGCCGTCCTCCACAAAGGGGAGCAGGTAATCCTGCTGCCCCTTGTTAAAACGGTGGATCTCATCGATAAAGAGGATCGTTTTCTTTCCGTACATCCCCTGAAGGTCCTTCGCCTCTTTCACCACTTCTTCCATATCCTTCTTCCCGGCTACCGTGGCGTTGATCTGCTTGAACTCGGCGCTGGTCGTATTGGCGATCACTTTTGCCAGCGTGGTCTTTCCTGTCCCCGGCGGTCCGTAGAAGATGAGCGACCCCAGCTTGTCCGCCTTGATCGCACGGTACAGAAGTTTGTCCTTCCCGATGATGTGCTGCTGTCCCACCACTTCATCCAGCGTTGTCGGGCGCATCCTGGAAGCCAGCGGCGACTCCTTTTTCTGATTAGTTTCTCTCATATAGTCAAAAAGATCCATTTTCTTTCCTCCAGACTAAGCTTTAATGTATTTTATCATCCGATCCCTGCCAGTTCCCGGACGACCTCCCCCGCGATCAAAAGTCCTGCGACGGGCGGCACAAAGGATATGCTCCCCGGGAGGGACCGGCGCGCGCCCATATCCTCCCCGGTGGTCCTGCCGGAAGTATCCACAGGCTTCTCCTTTGAATAGAGAACCTTCAGGTGAGAGATCCCCCGGCTTTTCAGTTCTCTGCGCATGACACGGCAGAGGGGACACACACTGGTCTTGGATATATCAGTGATCTCAAAGAGTTCAGGGTGCAGTTTGTTGCCGGTCCCCATGCTGCTGATGACCGGGATCCCTTTTTCCAGCGCTCTCTGCACGATAGCAAGCTTCGCCGTCACTGTGTCTACCGCATCAATGATGTAATCTTCCTTTCCGGTGATCACACCCTCCACATTATCGTTCAGGATAAACGTCTCGTGCGTATCCACACGGATCTCCGGGTTGATATCCCGGATCTTTTCTTTCATGACCTCTGTCTTGTATCGCCCCACCGTACTGTGAAAGGCGATGGACTGGCGGTTGATGTTCGTTATGGAAACGACGTCGTTATCCACCAGGGTCAGGTGCCCCACCCCGCTCCTTGCCAGCGCTTCGATACAGTGGGATCCGACACCGCCCACTCCGAACACGAGGACGGAAGCCCCCTTGAGACGTTCCATTGCCCCGTTTCCGATCAACAGTTCTGTTCTTGTATATTCATCTGCCATTTTTCTGCTCCGTTTCTCACTTTTTATTCTATAAGGAGCCGGTCTGCCGTAACGAACTCATATCCCTCATCCTTGAGGATATCGATGATCTGAAATGCCGCATCCACCGAGCTCTCATAACAGTCATGCAGGAGAATGATATCATTTTCCTGTACATCCGTCACTACTTTTTGAACGATCTCATCCACATTTTCTGTTGTCCAGTCCAGAGGATCCACCGTCCATTTCACATAGAGCTTGTCGAGTTCTTCCGCCATACCGTCAGGGAACGCGCCAAACGGCGGCCTTACCAGCGAAGTCTCTTCCCCTGTTATCTCCCTGATCAGTCCATCCGTCATCATAAGTTCCCTGTGCGCATCCTCAGAGTTCAGCTTAGACAGATCCACATGATGATATGTATGGTTGCCGATCTCATGGCCCTCTTCCTGCATCCTTTTTATGATCCCCCTGTTATCCTCTTTTTCAATATTCTCTCCGATCACAAAAAAAGTTGCCCGGACTCCCCTTTCCTTCAGACCGTCAAGGAGCCGCGGTGTAGAAGATGCATCGGGACCGTCGTCAAAGGTGATCGCGATCATCGGTTTCGGCTCGTTTCCTCCGGATCCTTTTTCTGTTTCTCCGCAGCCAGTGTCATCCGCACTCTCCCCCTTCTCGCTGCCGCTGACCTCTTCCGCCTCTGCCTGCATGCTCTCCTCTCCTGCTTCCGGTGCAGTCCTTTCCTCATATTGGGATCCCGGCACCGGAAAGAACAGCAGGATGTACAGGACGGCGACAGCCTGCATCCACCGCTTCAGTCCGCAGCCCTTTCCCCTGTCTTGTTTTCGTTTTTCCTGGTCACTTGCCCTCTGCGTGGTCTGTTCCTCCGTCTGCTCCCTCGCCCATACTTTGGGCACCCTCTTTCCTATTCATATGCATCCCGGCTGCTCCTCATGCACTCCGGACGCATCGCTTTCTCAGCGGTTCACACGGTCATATGGGTTCTCCGATACTCAGACGGGCTGATCTTTTTTAACTTTTTAAATGCTTTTGAAAAATAAAGGTTGTTCTCAAATCCAACAGAATACGCGATCGCGGAAACTGAAAGGTTAGTCTCTTTGAGCAGATGGCATGCCTGTTTGATCCGGTATTCGGAGAGATATTCTTTCGGTGATTTGGTCAAATGTGTCTGAAAAGAGCGGAACAGATGGCTCCGGCTGATCCCCACATATGCTGCGATATCTTCCACTGTGATAGGATAGGAATAATTCGTCCCGATGTAGTTCTGTGCTTTCTCCACATAAGTCATCTGGATATCTTTTTCCTGTACTTCCTTTTCGCAGTAGTGCATGAACACGGCGAGCAGGCTGTAGAGCGCCCCCGCCATGGCCACCGTTGCCTCGAAAGTATTCCCCTTCACTTCATAAATATGCTCCAGACCTTCCCGTATCTTATCAGCCGGTATCCTGCCTTTCCTGATATAAGGCTCCGTCTTGGAAAAATCCGTGCTGTGTATGACCGACGCGGCGTCCGTTCCCATAAAACCTGCCCATGCGTACTCCCAGGGTTCATCTTTGTCTGCATAATACTTTACTTCCTCACCGGGAAAGAGGATGAACGTATCCCCTGCCTCCAGGCGGAAGGTCTTGCTGCCTGCGGTATAGTATCCGCTCCCGGAGAGGATATGGTGGATGCAGTAGTGATCCCGGATACCTGGTCCCCACTGGTATTCCGGCTCACATTTCTGATGTCCCACATTATATACAGAAAGAGAATTTAAAAGATCCTCCCCTGCTTTATATGAGTATTTGTATGAATCCGTCATCATCCTTCCTCCTCATCCTTTTCTTCGATCACACGTAGTCCCGTCTCTTCTGCCATTATATATCCAAGCGGCTTTACAGGCAACATTTTTACATGTTTCTGCACGTATTTTTTATATACTCCCTCCGCCTCGGGGATATATAATGATTTTAGAAAATGGCATTCGTTTCAGCATTTTTTACAACATTTCAGGAGGAAATAAGAATGAAGAAAAAGTTATTTGACAAATTTGCAGAGCTTTTCGGAAGCGCAGACGGCGCCCGCTTCTATTTCTCGCCGGGACGCGTCAACCTGATCGGCGAACACACCGATTATAACGGAGGCCACGTATTCCCCTGCGCCCTGACGATCGGAACATACGGCGCAGCGAGAAAAAGAGAGGACCGCACGATCCACTTCTATTCCATGAACCTGGATTCATTTGGCGTGGTAGAGGTATCTCTCGATGACCTTACATACAAGAAAGCATACAACTGGGCAAATTATCCGCTCGGCGTAGTCTGGGCATTCGCGGAAAAAGGATACAAACTGGAGAATGGTTTTGACATGGTCATCTGGGGGAATATCCCGAACGGATCCGGTCTTTCCTCTTCCGCTTCCCTGGAGGTCCTCACAGGCGTCATCCTGACAGATCTCTTCGGGATCGATTCCTTGAGCATGACCGACCTTGCATTCATCGGACAGTATTCCGAGAACAATTTCAACGGCTGCAACTGCGGTATCATGGATCAGTTTGCCGTTGCGATGGGCAAAAAAGACAATGCCATCTTCCTTGATACAAACACGATGAAGTATGAATATGCCCCCATCGTTCTTGAGGACGCGAAGATCATCATCACAAACAGCAAAGTAAAGCACAGCCTGGTTGACTCTGCGTACAACGACAGGAGACAGGAATGTGCAGATGCTCTGGCTGCTCTCCAGTCAGAACTGGATATCAAGGCACTCGGCGACCTTACTCCGGAGAAATTTGAGGAGCACAAAGATCTGATCAAAGATCCGGTCCAGCTAAAGCGTGCAAAGCATGCCGTATATGAAAACCAGCGCACCATCGACGCGGTCGCTGCCCTGAGAGAAGGAAACATCACAAAATTCGGTGAACTGATGAACCAGTCCCACATCTCTCTGAGGGACGACTATGAAGTTTCCTGTGAAGAGATCGATATCCTCGTTGACCTTGCCTGGAAGATCCCGGGCGTCATCGGCTCCCGTATCACAGGCGGCGGATTCGGCGGCTGTACAGTCAGTATCGTAAAAAATGATGCAGTAGATACATTCATCGACAGCATCGGAAGAACATACAAAGAGAAAGTCGGACATGAAGCAGAATTCTATACCGTCGATATCGGAGACGGAGCTTCCCGCATCGACGGGTAAGAGGGATACCTGTTTTGTCTGTAACAGGAGGCAGGCTGATCCGTCTGCCTTCTGCATTATTTGCCTTATAAATGAACATATAAACAACAAATCAATGAACGGAGGTAACTGCTATGCTTTATGAAGCGATCAAGAAACTGGTGCAGTACGGGATCGACACCGGACTCACCCCGGAATCTGAGCGGACCTATACGACCAATCTGCTCCTCGATGTGATGAAAGAGGACGATTACGAGGATGTGGACTGCGATCTGAGCAGTATCGTCCTGGAGGACGTCTTAAAAGAACTCCTCGACGAGGCTGTAAAACGCGGGCTGATCGAGGACAGCGTTACATATCGGGACCTGTTTGACACCCGTCTCATGAACTGCCTGATGCCGCGTCCGGCGCAGATCCAGGAGAAGTTCTGGGAAGAATATGAAAAGTCCCCGGAAGATGCGACAGCTTATTATTATAAACTGAGCCAGGACAGCGACTATATCCGCCGCTACCGCATCAAAAAAGACAGAAAATGGACCGTGGATACCCAGTACGGTACACTGGATATCACCATCAACCTCTCCAAACCGGAGAAAGACCCGAAAGCCATCGCGGCTGCAGGGAAGGCAAAATCCTCTTCCTACCCGAAATGTCAGCTCTGCATGGAAAATGAGGGGTACGCAGGACGCACAAACCATCCTGCCAGAGAGAATCACAGGATCATCCCGATCCAGATCCAGGGAAGCAAATGGGGCTTTCAGTATTCTCCCTACGTTTACTACAATGAGCACTGTATCGTGTTCAACGGCGAGCATATCCCCATGAAGATCGACCGGAAAGCATTTGCAAAACTGTTTGATTTCATCAAACTGTTCCCGCACTACTTCCTTGGCTCCAACGCAGACCTTCCGATCGTTGGCGGTTCTATCTTGAGCCACGACCACTTCCAGGGCGGAAACTATACATTTGCAATGGCGAAAGCTCCGATCATAGAGAACTTCACCGTCAAAGGCTATGAGGACGTCACAGCAGGCATCGTAAAATGGCCGCTCTCCGTGATCCGCCTCCAGGGCACGGATGTGGAGAGGATCATCGACCTCGCCGAGCATGTCCTGAACAAATGGCGCGGCTACACGGATGAAGACGCATTCATCTTCGCGGAGACAGACGGAACGCCTCACAACACGATCACTCCTATCGCAAGGAAACGCGGCGATCTGTATGAGCTTGACCTGACGCTGCGCAACAACATCACCACAGAGGAGCATCCTCTGGGCGTATATCACCCTCACGCAAAACTCCATCATATCAAGAAGGAGAACATCGGGCTGATCGAGGTCATGGGACTTGCCGTACTTCCGGCACGTCTGAAAGGCGAGATGGAACTCCTGGAAGAATATATCCTTGAAGGAAAAGACATCCGCAGCAACGACCAAATCGAGAAACATGCAGACTGGGTAGACGAGTTCCTTCCAGACTATCCGGACATCAATAAAGATAACATCGGACATATCCTGGAGCAGGAAGTAGGAAAAGTATTCTGCCAGGTACTAGAAGACGCCGGAGTCTACAAATGCACTCCCGAAGGCCTGGAAGCCTTCCACCGCTTCATCAGCGTCCTGTAAAACAGTTTTCTCGAAAACCCCTCCAGCACTTCTTAAAGTAGTTTTCTCGAAAACCTTTCGTGGAGAGCGGGGCGGGTGATTCCGGTGACTAGAGAACGTTTTAGAAAATGTTAAAGCCCGGGAAACTGGTGTTGATCTTAAAAACAATACTGTCTGAGCGTCAGCGAGTTGTATTGTTTTTAAGATCGTTTTTAACCAGTTTCCCGGGCTTTTAGATTTTCTTAACTTTCGGACCGGAGCCGGAGCACCCGCCCCGCTCCCAACGAATACGTCTTCGAAAATTTATTTCTTAGAATCCAGATAAGCCTTTCTTCCCTCTTCGTACAGGTTATTCCCCTCGCTGTCGATGATGACAACGACCGGCATATCCTCCACATAGAGTTTTCTCAGAGCTTCTGCTCCCAGATCTTCGTAAGCGATCAGCTCCGCTTTCTTGATACATTTCGCAAGAAGAGCTCCTGCGCCGCCGATCGCGCCGAAGTAAACGCCGCTGTATTTCTTCATGGCGTCCACAACTTCCGGAAGGCGGGCACCTTTTCCGATCATTCCTCTTGCGCCCACAGACATCATCGTCGGAGCGTAAGCATCCATACGTCCGCTGGTCGTCGGGCCTGCGCTTCCGATGACATGGCCCGGTTTTGCCGGAGTCGGTCCCACATAGTAGATCGTCGCATCCTTTGGATCAAAGGGGATCTTCTCTCCCTTTGCCAGAGCCTCGCACATTCTCTTGTGTCCGGCGTCACGGGATGTGTAGATCGTTCCTGTCAAGAGTACCTGATCTCCTGCGTGAAGAGTCTTAGCAAGTTCTTCTGTAAGCGGTAATGTAATCTTTCTTGCCATTTATATCACCTCCGATTTGTGGCGTGTCACAT
>HHCFC02800__coassemble_1062_pt1 | contig 48537 bp, 55 predicted proteins | sample HHCFC02800__metabat2_high_PE_058 | metagenome-assembled genome bin HHCFC02800 | reverse complement strand
AACGATCTGTCTGATCGGGGGAGAGGTCTGGGCAGTGCATACAAATGCAAGGATACGAAAGATATTGACATTGTCGGGAGCAGCAAAGATCATGCAGATATATGAGGAGGAAAAAGAATGAAAAATACGAATGAAATGGAGATCAGGTTTGACAGCAGGTCAGTGAATGAAGGATTTGCAAGAGTGGCAGTAGCTTCCTTTATGACACAGCTCAATCCCACAGTGGAGGAAGTGGCGGATGTAAAGACGGCGGTGTCCGAGGCGGTGACTAACGCGATCATCCACGGGTATGACAACGAGATACATAAGGTCAGCATCCGGTGCAGGATCGATGACAATATCTTTACTGTTGAGGTCTGCGACCGTGGAAAAGGCATCGAGGATATTGAGACGGCAATGCGCCCGATGTACACGACAAAGCCGGAACAGGACCGTTCCGGCATGGGATTCGCGTTCATGGAGGCATTTATGGACAGCGTGGAAGTGGAATCAGAACCGGGGAAAGGGACAAAGGTGAAGATGAGGAAAGTCGTCGGAAAAGGCAGGGAGATATGGACCACACAATCGCTTTGATCAAGAAATCGCACGATGGAGATAAAGCGGCGCGGGAACAGCTGGTAGAAGAAAATGTGGGGCTGGTCTGGTGCGTTGTGAAGCGGTTCTACGGGCGGGGAACAGAAGCGGAAGATCTCTTTCAGATCGGCAGCATCGGTCTTTTGAAAGCAATCGATAAATTTGATCTGTCTTATGATGTGAAATTTTCCACTTACGCAGTGCCGATGATCTCCGGTGAGATCAAGCGTTTCCTACGGGATGACGGCATGATCAAGGTCAGCCGGTCCTTAAAAGAACTCGCCTATAAAAGCGTCCAGGCAAGAGAGAAACTGACCGACTGGCTGGGAAGGGAACCGACGCTCGAGGAGCTGGCAGAAGAGACCGGAGCGGAAAAAGAAGAGATCGTCCAGGCGATGGAGGCTGGAGGAGAGGTGGAATCTCTCTACAGACCGATCCACCAGAAGGAGGGCAGTGAGATCCGTCTGCTGGACCGGATCGAAGAGCGGGACCGGAAAGAAGACCGTATCCTGGATACCATGGTCCTAAAACAGCTTCTTGAGACACTGGACGCAAAGGAGCGGCAGCTCATCTATCTGAGATATTTTGCAGACCGGACCCAGTCAGATGTGGGAAAGATCATGGGGATATCTCAGGTACAGGTGTCCAGGATGGAGAAGCGGATCATTGAGGAGCTGCGGAGGAAGAGTTCCTGAATAAATTTACCCGGAAATCCAGATACTAGACATCATAAAAACAAGCCGGCCCATATGCCTCATAAGACGGTAAGAGCGGATGGCGTGAACCGGCGGAAAGGACAGGTGGAACATATGGATGAAGGGCGGAAAAAGGTATGGATCTGTCTTCTTGTCATTGTGCTGGCGGCTGTGGTCATCGGGATCCTCTACTATCTGAGCACTCCTTCAGCGCAGAGCAGTGAAGGCTTTCTGATCATGGCGCCGGGGGTGGAGTCGTATGTCGGGTAAACAGCAGCCGCAGAAAACAGTGGGGAACGGACAGAACGGCGGAAGGGGCAGCATGCGGAACGGAGGCGGACAGACTGTTCTTTATATGAAGGGAGACAAGGATGTCGAGGTCGATAAGAAAGACATCGCACTGGAAGACATCCTCACCCTGGAGTGTGCCGACAAAGCGGTGCTGGGCAGCGTGAAAAAGATCCGTCTTCTTCATATTAAAAAGACAGGACAGCAGAGGTATGTGGTGTCTGTATTAAAGATCATTTCCCTGATCCATGAAAAATATCCGGAGATCATCGTGGAGAATCTGGGAGAGGCGGATATCATCATCACATATGAGGAGCAGAAGGGAAAAGGAAAGGTATGGCATATCGTAAAGGCGGCATTCGTGGCGGCGGTCACATTCTGCGGAGCTGCCTTTTCTATCATGGCGTTTAATAACGATGTGGATCTGACAAAACTGTTCGGACAGATATACACGCTGGTGACCGGGTCGGAGTCGGACGGATTCACGATCCTGGAAATATCCTACTCTGTCGGAATCACGGCAGGCATCCTGATCTTCTTCAATCATTTCGGGAAAAAACGCTTTACCGTGGATCCCACACCTATGGAGGTGCAGATGCGGCTCTATGAAAATGATATCCAGACAACACTGATCGAAGATGCGGCTCGGAAAGGGGATGAGATCGATGTGGACAATACCGGAATGGGCGGGACAGATCCTTCTGGCAGCAGTGGGACTTAGCGGCGGCATCGCAGTGGCTGCGGGGCTGTTCTCACTTATCGTTGAACTTGGGGTGGTGGCGGACTTCGCCGACCGGACTCACACGGGAGAACATATCATGTTTTATGAGGACTGTGTAGCTCTTGGCGGGATCGTGGGAAACCTGATCTCTGTCTTTCGGATCGGGCTTCCGCTGGGGATGCCTTTTCTAGCTGTGACCGGGCTGCTCTGCGGGATCTTTGCCGGATGCTGGTCAATGGCGCTGGCGGAGATTCTGAACGTGTTCCCGGTCTTTATGCGGCGGATCAAGATCGTCCGGTATGTGAGCGTGTTTGTTATCAGCATGGCACTGGGAAAAGGACTTGGTGCGCTGCTGTTCTTTGGGCAGAGGTGGTAAAGAAAGTAGGATAACATATGGATGGTATATGACTTTGAATCTGATTGACAAATATTTTTATATGTGTTAATGTGAGAGGGTCAGGAGGAACTACCGTATGAAGAGTTATTCATCAAGGGAGGTCCTGAAAATACTGAAGGCTGATGGCTGGTATGAAGTGAATGTTGTGGGAAGCCATCATCAATTCAAACATCCAACCAAAAAAGGAGCGTGTCACTTTAAAACATCCTGACAGAGACATACCTCGTAAAACGCTTGACAGTATTGAAAGACAGTCGGGGCTACAGTTTCGGTAGCCCCGAGACTCCCGGAAACAGATAATAGGAGAAGTTATGCTATGAAAAAAGTTGAACGTTATTTTTATCCGGCAGTATTTACTTATGAACCAGGACAGGAAATCGCGGTTACATTTCCGGATCTGGATGTGGCGACCAGCGGGGCGAATGAAGACGACGCGCTTATCTCTGCACGAGAACTGCTGGGGGCAGTTCTCTACGGCATGGAGGAAGATGGAGAAGAGATACCTGCTGCTACCCCTCTTTCTAAGGTGGATACAAAAGATAATGAACGTGCAGTGCTGGTAGACGTCTATATGCCGTCTATCCGTATGGCACAGGTAAATCGTTCTGTGAACCGTACTGTGACCCTGCCGGCATGGCTTAACGCTGCTGCATTGGAAAGGAATGTTAATTTTTCACAGATCCTGCAGGATGCACTAAAAGAAAAACTCCACTTGGGATAACGATATCAGAAAAAACTGCCGGCATCAAAAGTGATGACCGACAGTTTTTTGTGGAATACCCAGTCTTGATCCTGACCTGCAATACTCTTCTGATCACTTCACCAGTGTCCATAACCAGTACAGGAACCCCAGCGCCCAGCTCGTAAAGATCCCGTACAGGATGACCGGTCCGGCGATGGTAAAGATCTTGCACCCGATTCCAAAGACCTGACCCTCCTTTTTGTACTCGATCGCCGGAGCGGCGACAGAGTTGGCAAACCCGGTGATGGGAACGAGAGCTCCGGCGCCGCCCCATTTTGCGATTCGGGGATAGATCCCGGTCCCGGTGAGGATAACGCTCGTCAGCACAAGGATGAGCGAAGTCCAGTTGCTGCATTCTTCTGTGGAAAGTCCCTGCGTCTCACAATAGTGGAAGATGACCTGCCCGAGGAGGCAGATGGCGCCGCCGACCAGGAAAGCCTTGAACATATCTGCCCAGACATTGTGTTTGGGCGTTTTCTTTTTTACGTACGCTTCATATTGCTTCTGTTGCTTCATTTTCTGTATTTTATCCATATTGTCTACTCCTTTCGCTGTCCGACAAACGGATCAGATAAGGTTAGTATCTGGGTTCTTTTGCGTATTATGCATAAATTTTCCGTTTTGAGGAAAGATAATAACGGCAAAGGAGGACGAAAAAGATGGATCAGGTAAGAGGAAGCCAGAGTATCGTATTCACAGAAACACCGTATATCGTCAGCGCGGCGTCGGTGACAGGGAGTAAGGAAGCGGAAGGCCCGCTGGGAAAGCTCTTTGATATAACCAGCCAGGACGATCAGTTCGGCGAAAAGACCTGGGAGGAAGCAGAGAGCACCATGCAGAAGGAAGCCTGCGTACTGGCGCTGGGAAAGGCAAGGATCCGGGCAGAGGACGTGCGATATCTGTTCGGAGGAGATCTGCTCCGCCAGGGAGTAGCCACATCCCTGGGCGTGGAGGCGCTGCAGATTCCCATGTTCGGACTGTTCGGCGCCTGTTCCACATCCGGGGAAGCACTGGCTCTGTGTGCTATGAGCGCGGCGGCGGGTTACGGGAACTATATGCTCGCTGTCACATCCAGCCACTTCGGGAGCGCAGAGAAAGAATTCCGTTTTCCGCTGGGATATGCGAATCAGCGTCCGTTATCCGCCCAGTGGACTGTGACCGGCAGCGGCGCGTTCGTGGTGGGGATGAGGAAAAGCCGGGTGAAGATCCGGGGCGTGACCGTGGGAAAAATCGTGGATTACGGGCTGAAAGACTCCCAGAACATGGGTGCATGCATGGCGCCTGCGGCGACAGATACGATCGTCAGGAACTTTGAGGATCTGGGGACCGGACCGGAAGAGTACGACCGGATCGTGACCGGGGATCTGGGATATGTGGGACAGTCTATCCTGTTTGACCTGGTAAAGGGCAAAGGGTACGATATCAGAAAGAAACACCTGGACTGCGGGATGACGATCTTCGACCAGGAGATACAGGATACTCATGCAGGCGGCAGCGGCTGCGGGTGTGCGGCAGTGACCCTCGCCTCTTTCATCCTGCCCAAGATCGAGTCGGGGGAGTGGAAGCGTGTACTGTTCGTCCCGACGGGAGCGCTCATGTCAACGGTGAGTTACAATGAAGGCGCCAGCGTGCCGGGGATCGCTCACGGGATCGTGCTGGAACACCGTGAGCCGGAAGTGGGGGGAACAGATGAGAACAGATAGATGCGGAATCGAGATACAACCTAAATACATTATATAGGAGGAAACAGCGATGGATTACTTGATTTCTTTTCTGGTCGGAGGCGTGGTCTGCGCAGCTGTGCAGATCCTTCTGGACCGGACGAAACTGATGCCGGGGCGGATCATGGTGCTGCTGGTATGTTCAGGTGCAGTGCTGGGATTCTGCGGTCTGTATGAACCATTCAAAGAGTTCGCCCATTCCGGCGCCAGCGTGCCTCTGCTTGGATTCGGGAACACGCTCTGGCAGGGGGTGAAAGAGGCGGTGGATGAGAACGGTTTTATTGGGATCTTCATGGGAGGTTTCAAGGCGAGCGCGGTAGGGATCTCGGCGGCACTGGTCTTTGGATACCTTGCTTCGTTTATTTTCGACCCGAAGATGAAAAAATAGACGGGCCTGCAGAGAATCCCTGCAGGAACTGCACGCATTACAGGTACAGGTCCTGCGGTGGAGAAGCGGTCAACGCTTCCTTGCCATTTATCAGGGGCAGTGATAGAATTTTTATTGAAGTAAAATAATGGATGACTGTGTGAGCAGAGAAAATAATAAAGCGATAAAGTAAGGAGGGCTATTTATGCCAGGCTATATCCTTCACCTGACTTCCGCCCGCATGTTCCTTGACCGGCTTCCGGCGGAGTCGCCATACCGCAGTGATCCGCAGATGCGAAATGACTTTTATATAGGAAACCTTCTCCCGGACGCTGTCTCCCCCAAAAACGCATCCCACTTTTATGATCCGGAATTTTGTGACCGGATGATCGTCTGGCCGAGAACGGAAGTGTTTCTGGAAAAGTACAGGGAGAGGATGCGGGATCCGGTCTGTCTGGGATATTACTATCATCTGTATATCGACAAAAAGTTTCTGAAAGAATATCTTCCGGGAGTGGCAGAGTATTATGACCGGAACGGGCGGCGCGCGCAGAGAAAGCATGAAGTGAGCGAAGTGCGCCTGAAAAGGAATGGGGAGCGGATCCCCAGAGACCGGTATCTGTCAGAAGAATATTATTACGGGGATTATACGAAGATGAACACGTATCTCTGTGAGAGGTATCAGCTTCCGGAGAACCTGAGAGCAGACCGGGAGCCTGCGATAGAAGAGGTCCGGGGAGCTGACCTGGAAGCGGTATTTGAGATGATACGGGAGTACAGAAAAGTTCCGGCGGAGGCGGTGAGAGATGTCCGCGTGTTTGATGTGGAAGACCTGCTGGATTTTCTGGAAGAGGCGGCGGATAACATGGTTTCTGTATTGCAGGGGATAGTGGAGTAAATTTTCGGAAAAAGTCTGTCAGGATACATAATCTCATTTTTGGGGCATAGGATAATGAATAACAGGGAATACTCGGGAAAAGTGCAGGGGAGATGAGAAGATGATATGGGCAGCGTTTGCCGCGGGCGTTTTCATAGGGGTCATCGCAGGAGTCGTATCCATGTGTCTGCTGCAGATCAACAGAGACAAAGACTGAACGCGCCGGAATGAAACCATTAAGATGTTTTACAAACATTTAACATGATTCCGGATAGCTTCCCTCTGACCGCTCTGCTATAATGAAAAAAGATCATATTTTAGAAAAATCATCACAAATCTGTAGAAAACTACAAGAGAGAGAGCAGGCGGATGAATGAGGAACGGAATAACGAGACAGATTATGGCAGGCTACGGGGACCTGCGGAAATCAGAGAAAAAAGCGGCGGATTATATCCTGGATCACATGGAGGAAGCGGCGGGCGCATCCATCGACCGGCTGGCGAAAGCTGCGGATGTCAGTCAGCCCACAGTGCTTCGGATGCTGCGCGCGCTGGGGTTCAGAGGGTATAAGGATTTTAAATACCGGCTTGTCTCGGAACTTGCGCTGGAGGCGGAAGGCAGCGAGACGGAGCGCAGGACGGAACCACTGTACGGCTACACGCTGCAAAAGGAGACGGATCTGGAAGATATCCCTGCGTATATGACGGAGACGGCGTCGAAGATGCTGGGAGAGACACTGAAAAATATTTCTGTGAAGACATACAGAAAGGCGGTGGACGCGCTTCGGACGGCAAGATCGATCAATATCTACAGTGTGGAGAACTCCGGGGTGACAGCCCAGGACCTGCTCGCAAAGCTGCTCTATCTGGGGCTGCCATGCAGGTACTTCAGCGACTATTATTATCAGCAGATCTCCGCGGGAAACCTCTCGGCGGGGGACGTGGCGGTGGGGATCTCCTACTCAGGGGAGTCAAAAGACACGGTGGATGTGATGAGAACGGCAAAAAAAGCCGGTGCGGTCACCATCGCCATCACGAATTTCAGGAATTCCCCGATCAGCAGATATTCAGATATCCTGATCTGTACCAGCCAGGAGCAGTTCATCTACGGGAATGCCATCTTCTCCCGGATGCCTCAGCTTTTGATCGTGGACATGCTCTATATGGGGATCATCGCGTCGGACTATGAGCGCTATGTAAAGATCCTGGACAGGGGAGAGAAGATGGTGAGGGAACGGGCGTATCCCGCCGGTCCGGAAACAAAGCCGGGGGCTGCGAAACATTTTGATCCGGGAAAAAAGTCAGGGCTCACGGAGCGCTCCGGCCCGGAAGAAAAGAAGTGATAAGTCCCGTAGAATTTCTACATTGATATATATGTTAAGCCTTTGTAAAGTTTACGATCTCTTTACAAAGGCTTAATTTTTTCTTGATAGCCAAAAAAAGAAAATCAGTGCATAATCTGATCATATACCGGAAGCGTGCAAGTAAGAGATAGAATAAGGTACCCAACGCCCAGAAGATCGCGGAGATCCTGGACGGGGATCCGGCGATCACCCATGTGTCCATGGTGCACAGTGAGACCACATCCGGTATCCTCAATGATATTGAGGCGGTGGGAAAAGTGGTGAAAGAGAGGGGAAGAATCTTCATTGTGGACGCTATGAGCAGTTTCGGAGGCGTGGACATCCCGGTGGCGGACTGGGGTATTGATTTCATCGTCAGCAGTGCCAACAAATGTATCCAGGGCGTTCCCGGTTTCTCTTTTATCATCGCGAGAAGAGACCTGCTGGAGGCGAGTGCGGGGAAGGCGAGAAGTCTGTCCCTTGACCTGTACGACCAGTGGAAGACCATGGAAGTGGACGGAAAATGGAGATTTACCTCACCGACACATGTGGTCCTTGCGTTTGCCCAGGCGATGAAAGAGCTGAAGGAAGAGGGCGGCATCGAGGCGCGGAGCAGACGGTACAGGGAGAACAACCGTCTCCTGATCGAGCGGACGGCGGAGATGGGATTCCGTACATACATCGACGGGACACACCAGGGGCCGATCATCACAACTTTCTTCTATCCGGAGGAGTGCCGCTTTACATTTGCCCAGATGTATGAGTACATCAAGGACAGAGGGTACGCGATCTATCCGGGCAAGGTGACCGAGGCTCCCACATTCCGGATCGGGAATATCGGGGAGATATATAAGGAAGACATCGAAAAAGTGTGCGCGATCATAAAAGAATTTCTGGAGGGATACGATCATGAAGAAAATTAAGGCAGTGATCTTTGACTGGGCGGGGACCACAGTTGATTTTGGATGTATGGCGCCGGTACAGGCGTTTGTGGAAGTGTTTAAACAGTACGGCATCGAGCCTACGATGGAGGAAGTGCGAAAGCCCATGGGGATGCTCAAGATCGATCACATCCGCACCATGCTGAAGATGGAGCGGATCCGCGGGCTCTGGACTGAAAAGTACGGAAAGGAGCCGGGAGAAGAGGAAGCGCAGGCACTCTATCAGATCTTCGAGGAGAAGCTTCTCGGGATCCTGCCGGACTACTCCGATCCGAAGCCGGGCGTGGTGGAGGCAGTGAACCGCCTCAGAAGAAACGGATTCCGGATCGGTTCCACCACCGGATACAATGACAAGATGATGGAGATCGTGGTGCCGGCTGCAAGAGAGAAAGGATATGAGCCGGATGTGTGGTTCAGCCCGGATTCCACGGGACAGAAAGGACGTCCGTATCCGTATATGATCTTCCGTAACATGGAGGCGCTTGGCATCAAGAAAGTGAACCGGGTCCTGAAAGTGGGAGATACGGTCTCTGATATCAAAGAGGGACGAAACGCAGGGGTGTGGTCCGCCGGCATCGTGGTAGGAAGCTCGGAGATGGGACTGAGCCTTGAAGAGTACGAGGCGCTCTCTCAGGAAGAGAAGGACCGCCTGTGCAAAGAGACAGCTGACAGATTTATAGAAGCGGGAGCGGACAAAGTGTTCTACACCATACAGGATCTCGAAGAATTCCTCCTTGGTTAGGCGGGTGTACCGGTAAAATAGATAAAGAGAGAAAGGAAAAAACATCCTCATTTTATGCAAAACGGCGTAAAATGGGGATTTTTTCGACTTTACACAGATTTAACATTCTCCTGATTTTACATTTAACATTTCTCTTTTATGATGATTACCGTGATGAAGATAACCAAACAAACACGAATCTTATGAAAAAGGAGATCACAAACAATGAAAATGAAAAAGTTTATTGCAATTTTAGCAGCAGCAGGAATGGTAGCATCACTGGCTGTAGGATGTGGCAGCAGCTCAGATGATACATCAGCATCAGGAGATGCAGCAGCAACAGAAGAAGGCGGAGACGCAGCAGCTTCTGAATGGGATGCATCAAGCACGATCACAGTCGTTTCCCGTGAGGAAGGATCCGGAACAAGAGGAGCTTTCACAGAGCTGTTCGGCGTTGTGGATGAGAACGACAACGATATGACAACACTTGACGCTCAGGTAACAAATAATACATCCGTTATGATGACAACAGTATCAGAGAATGATTACGCGATCGGATACATCTCTCTCGGATCTCTGGACGAGTCTCTTGTAAAGGCAGTTTCAATCGACGGAGCTGAGGCTACGGCAGAGAACATCGAGAACGGATCCTACACAGTATCCAGACCGTTCAATGTAGCAGTGAGAAATGACCTTGACAATGCAGTTGCTACAGACTTCATGGCATTTATCATGAGCACAGAGGGACAGCAGGTCGTTGCTGACGAAGGTTACATCCCGGTATCTGAGGTAGAGGCTTACGCAGGGGATGCTCCGGAAGGAAGCTGTGTCGTAGGCGGATCTTCTTCCGTATCTCCGCTGATGGAGAAACTGGTAGAGGCTTACGGAGAGGTAAACCCGAACGCATCTATCGAGCTTCAGACATCTGATTCCACAACAGGTATGACATCCACGATCGAGGGAAGCTATGACATCGGTATGGCATCCAGAGAACTGAAAGAGGAAGAGGCTGCTGAACTGACAGGAACAGTGATCGCAACAGACGGTATCGCAGTTATCGTAAACCAGAACAACCCGACAGAGGATATGTCAGTAGACCAGGTAAAATCCATCTACCTTGGCGATGTGACAACATGGGATGCGATCTAAAGCACCAGTTCAGCCATAGGGCTGGATGGAGACTGAGATACAAGACACAATGCAGAGAAATCTTGAAGTGAAAGACTTTCCGCTTTGAATTTATGAGCCGGGCAGATATATGGCATCTTCCCGGCTCATTAGGAGGAAAAAATGAAATCAAAAGCATGGACTGAAAAATTCATGCAGGGAGTATTTTTCGTTGCCGCGTGTGCATCCGTGCTGGCGGTAGCTCTCATCTGCATCTTCCTGTTTGCAAATGGTATCCCTGCAATGAGCGAAATTGGATTTGTTGAATTTATCACGGGGACACAGTGGCGTCCCAACAGCGAGATGTTCGGTATCCTTCCGATGATCGTGGGAAGCCTCTATGTGACTGCCGGAGCGATCATCTTCGGAGTACCGATCGGTATCCTGACTTCGGTGTTTATGGCGATGTACTGTCCGAAGCAGATCTATAAACCGCTGAAGGCGGCGACAGAACTGCTTGCCGGGATCCCGTCAGTTATCTACGGTTTCTTCGGTCTGGTGGTAGTCGTACCGCTGATCCGCAGCTTCGGTGAGACACTCAAAGCCGCGGGACTGGTACAGAATCCGGGAAACGGAAACAGTATCCTGACCGCTTCCCTTATCCTGGGAATGATGATCCTTCCGACCATCATCGGGACAACAGAGAGCGCGATGCGCGCAGTTCCCTCTCATTATTATGAAGGATCCCTGGCTCTGGGAGCGACAAAAGAGAGAAGCATCTTCCGGGTGATCATCCCCGCTGCAAAATCAGGTGTGATCGCCGGGATCGTACTCGGTATCGGCCGTGCCATCGGAGAGACCATGGCGGTCATCATGATCGTCGGAAACCAGGCGCGTCTCACATCCAGCATCCTGGATGGTATCCGTACTCTGACCGGAAATATCGTTATTGAGATGGGATATGCGACAGGACTTCACAGAGAGGCACTGATCGCAACGGGAGTTGTGCTCTTCGTATTCATCCTGATCATCAATTTCAGTGTAGCTTTATTAAAGAGGGGGGCAGACCATGAGTAATAAGACAACCATTGGTGACAAGTTCAGGACTTATCTGAAACATCCGGGCTCTTTTATCGTGATGCTGCTCGTGATGCTGTCAGCGATCATCACGTTCGCCGTGCTGATCTTCCTGATCGCTTATATCCTGATCAACGGACTGCCGCACATCACACCATCTCTCTTCTCTCTGGAGTACAGTTCAGAGAATGCGTCGGTGGTGCCTGCGCTGGTCAATACGATCGTTATGACACTGCTGTCCCTGCTGATCGCAGTTCCGTTCGGAATTTTTTCTGCGATCTTCCTTGTGGAGTATGCGGCGAGAGGAAATAAATTCGTTGAGGTTATCCGGCTGACGACAGAGACGCTGTCCGGTATCCCCTCTATCGTATACGGCCTGTTTGGTATGCTGTTTTTTGTAAATGCACTGGGCTGGGGCTTCTCCCTTCTTGCCGGCGCATTTACCATGGCGATCATGATCCTTCCGCTGATCATGAGAACGACAGAGGAGGCGCTTAAAGCAGTTCCGGATTCCTATCGTGAAGGAAGCTTCGGGCTGGGGGCGGGAAAGCTCCGGACCGTGTTCCGCATCGTACTTCCATCTGCGATCCCGGGCGTCCTTGCAGGTGTGATCCTGGCGATCGGACGTATTGTCGGCGAGACTGCGGCCCTGATGTACACATCGGGAACCGTGGCTCAGATCCCGGACAGTATCATGGGATCGGGACGTACTCTGGCGCTGCACATGTACACTCTGTCCAGCGAGGGACTTTACATGGACCAGGCATACGCGACAGCGGTCATCCTGCTTATCCTTGTGGTAGGCATCAATACTCTGTCAAGCGTGATTGCAAGAAAACTCACAAAAGCATAGAAAGGGAATGGAAATGTCAAAGATAAGTATCAAGAATCTCGATTTATATTACGGCGATTTCAAAGCCCTCAAAAATGTAAATCTTGAGATCGAATCCAATAAGATCACCGCTTTTATCGGACCTTCCGGATGCGGTAAGTCTACTCTGCTCAAGTCCATCAACCGTATGAACGACCTGGTGGAAGGATGCCGCATCGACGGCGAGATCCTTCTGGACGGCCAGAATATCTTCAAGGGCATGGACGTAAACATGTTAAGAAAACGTGTCGGAATGGTATTCCAGAAGCCGAATCCGTTCCCGATGAGCATCTATGACAACATTGCGTTCGGACCGAGAACGCACGGGATCCACTCAAAAGCAAAACTGGATGATATCGTGGAGAAGTCACTGCGCAACGCGGCGATCTGGGAAGAGTGCAAAGATCGTCTCAAGACCAGCGCGCTGGGGATGTCAGGCGGACAGCAGCAGAGGCTCTGCATCGCAAGAGCGCTTGCAGTAGAGCCGGAAGTGCTGCTGATGGATGAGCCTACATCTGCTCTTGACCCGATCTCGACTTCCAAGATAGAAGACCTTGCGATGGAACTGAAAAAAGACTATACTATTGTCATGGTAACACATAACATGCAGCAGGCGGTACGTGTGTCTGACAATACAGCCTTTTTCCTGCTGGGTGAAGTTGTAGAGTACAATGATACGGAAAAACTTTTCTCTATACCGTCAGATAAGAGAACAGAAGACTATATCACAGGGAGGTTCGGTTAAATGCGGAATAGGTTTGACGAGCAGCTCCATCTCCTGGATGAGCAGCTCACACAGATGGGAGAGTTGTGCGAGACAGCGATCGCGAAAGTTACGAAAGCTCTGGAGAGCGGGAGCAAAGATCAGGCAAGGATCATCATCAGCGAGGATGAGGAGATCGACCAGCTTGAGAAGGATATCGAGAGACTGTGCTTAAAACTTTTGCTCCAGCAGCAGCCGGTGGCAAAAGACCTGAGAAGGATCTCGGCGGCTCTGAAGATGATCACAGATATGGAGCGTATAGGCGATCAGACATCCGATATCGCGGAGATCATCCTTTCCTCAAAACACTGGGCTCCGGCGGCAGAGAACATCCATGTCATCGGGACCATGGCGTCTGAGGTGAGCAAGATGGTGCGCAACAGCGTGACGGCATACGTAAAGAGAGACCTGGAACTGGCGCGTGACGTTATGAGCGCGGACGATGCAATCGACCAGTATTTTGATGAGGTCAGAGATGAGATGATCGATTTCATCAGAGATGAGAAAGGTGAGAATGGAAAGAAGATCTTCGATCTTATCATGGTTACAAAATACCTTGAGCGTATCGGCGACCATGCGACGAACATCGCTGAGTGGGTAGAATTTTCTATCACTGGTGTTCACAAAGACAGCGCGATCATACATGAAAGCTGAGGAATGGTGATGCAGCCGGCTGAATAAGCCGGCTTTTTTGCAACGGCGACTGCTTACGATCCCGGATGCCTTATGGCACTTCCGGTAATCGAAGTAAAAGACAAGATAAGAAAAAATAGATAGCGTGCAACTTATTTTTTGAGCATGCTGTCTCAAAAATAGGGAAGAGAAGGAGAACTTGAGAGATGATATTTTGTGTTGAAGATGACGATAATATCCGTGAACTTGTGATATATACGCTGGAAACAACGGGGCTTAAGGCGAGAGGGTTTGCGGACGGAGCCGCATTCATGGAGGCTCTCGCATTTGATACACCGGAACTGATCCTGCTTGATATCATGCTTCCCGGTGATGACGGGCTGGAACTGTTGAAAAAACTGAAGTCCTCCTCGAAGACCAAAGGGATCCCTGTCATCATGGTGACGGCAAAAGGCTCGGAATACGACAAGGTGGTGGGACTTGACTCCGGGGCAGACGACTATGTGACGAAACCTTTCGGCATGATGGAGCTGGTCTCCAGGATCAAGGCAGTGCTGCGGCGCACCGGAAAAGTGGAGGACCGTATCGATATGGACATCTCGGGAGTCCATGTCAATGTGAAAAAGCACGAAGTCACTGTAAATGGAAAAGAGATATCCCTGACATTAAAGGAATTCGAGCTTCTTGAAAAGCTGATGAGAAACCAGGGGATTGTCCTCACCAGAGACCAGCTCCTTGCCGAAATCTGGGGCTATGATTTCGACGGGGAGACAAGGACGGTGGACGTGCATATCAGGACGCTGCGCCAGAAGCTTGGTGAGAAGGGCGAGATCATCCAGACAGTCCGCGGCGTGGGATATCGTGTAGGGGGAGACGTATGAAAAGTAAGATCCAGCGTATCCTGGTGCTGATCCTGTTTGTGACACTGCTTCTGTTTTATGCTATCCTTGCAGTGATCCTTTATAACCGCAATATGTCCATCCTGGAGGCGGAAGTGCGCCAGGAGGCGAAGTATATCCAGACCGCGATCAATATCTCCGGGACGGATTATCTGGAACAGATGGACGAAGTGGACCGGGACACCCGGCTGACTCAGATCGCTTCAGACGGAGAGGTGCTTTATGACTCCCGCAGAGACGAGACCACCATAGAAAACCACAGCAGCCGCCCGGAAGTTCAGGATGCGCTGGAAAATGGAACGGGCGAGGATGTCAGGATGTCGGATACGGTGGGCAGAGAGATGTATTATTATGCTGTCCTTCTGGATGACGGTTCTGTTCTCCGGGTTGCAAGATCTGTGGACGGTCTGATCAGGACGGCGGTAAATGTGTTTCCTGTCATGGGTGCGCTGGCGGTCCTGATGCTCTGTGTTGCTGTCCTGCTGGCGAGATGGCAGACAAAACGGCTGATCAAGCCGATCAATGAGCTGGACCTGGAAGAGCCTCTGGAAAACGACATCTATCCGGAACTGCATCCTCTGCTCGTGGCGATGGATCAACAGAACAAGGAAAAGGAAGCCGTTTCCAACATGAGAAAGGAGTTTTCCGCCAATGTGTCACATGAACTGAAGACTCCGCTCACATCCATCTCCGGCTATGCGGAGATCATGAAGAACGGGATGGTGCGGCCGGCAGATATCCCTGTATTTTCAGAGCGGATCTACAAGGAGGCACGCAGGCTGATCACTCTTGTGGAGGATATCATCAAGCTGTCCAAGCTGGACGAGGAGTCCGTGGAACTTGAGAAAGAACAGGTCAACCTCTATGAACTGACCAGGGAAGTGGTGAGCCGCCTTTCCCCGCAGGCCGCCCAGAAGAATATCCGGATGGAAGTCACCGGCGAGCCGGTGGTCTATAACGGCATCCGGCAGATCCTGGACGAGATGATCTACAATATCTGCGAGAATGCGATCAAATACAATAATGACTACGGACGTGTTTCCGTGTGGGTCGGCAATACGCTGGAGGGGGCAAAGATCAGTGTGTCGGATACCGGGATCGGCATCCCGGAGGAACATCAGGACAGGATCTTTGAGAGATTCTACCGGGTAGACAAGAGCCACTCCAAGGAGCGCGGCGGGACCGGACTGGGATTGTCCATCGTGAAGCACGGGGCGATCCTCCACGGCGCGAAAGTCATCGTGGACAGCGAGCCGGGGAAGGGGACGCGGATGGAGATCCACTTTCCGAAGAGATGAGAGATAATAAGAGAGTCAACTGATGACAACGAGATTTCAGGGGCGCAGACGCGTCCCTTTTTCTTTGCTTGTCAGACGGAGAAACGTGTGCTATCATGTCTATAACACGGTGCGGAAAGGAGAAAACATATGCTGATAGAAGTTGATTTTGACAGTGATGAAGCCATCTATATCCAGCTCTGCAACCAGATCATCCTGGGGATCGCGACCTCGGTGATACAGGAGGGGGATTCCCTGCCGTCGGTACGTCAGCTTGCGGATACGATCGGGGTGAACATGCACACGGTGAACAAAGCGTACAGTGTGCTGAAAAGAGAGGGATATATCAGTCTGGATAAGAGGAGAGGCGCCGTGATCGCGCTGGACATCGACAAGATGGAACAGCTCGAAGAGATGAGACGCCAGCTCAGGATCGTGCTCGCCAGGGGATGCTGCAAGAATATCTCCCGGCAGGAGGTACATGATCTGGTGGATGAGATCTTTGACGACTATGAGTGACCTGACAGGAGGATATTTTTATTATGAACATACCATACACGAAACAGGCGGAGGACGCCATCCGGTATGCGGGAAAAACGGCGAGAGAGATGCGGCATCCGTATATCGGGACAGAGCACCTGCTCCTCGGGCTGAGGCGGGAGTACACCGGAGTTGCCGGACAGGTGCTGGCGCAGAACGGTGTGGAGGAGGAAAAGATCCTTCATCTGATGGATGAACTGATCGCGCCGGCAGGAGATATGCTCGACGGAAAGAAGCCAAAAGAAAGCCCCAGACTGGGGGATATTCTTGAGAACAGCGCAAAGGAGGCGCACAGGCTCCATACTTCCACAGTGGGAACAGAGCATATTCTTCTGTCCATGATACGGGATGTGGACTGTGTCGCGACCAGGATCCTGATCACGCTGAACATCAACCTTCAGAAGATCTTCCAGGATATCATGGCTGCGGCGGGGTTCGATCCGAAGGAATATCAGGAAGAACTCCAGGATGAGGCAAAGGGCGGCCGCTCCATGACGGAGCAGTACTGTACGGATATGACGGCGCGGGCAGAGGAAGGGAAACTTGACCCGGTGGTCGGGAGAGAAGATGAGATGTACCGGCTGATGCAGGTCCTGAGCCGCCGGACAAAGAACAACCCGTGTCTTGTGGGAGAGCCCGGAGTGGGCAAGACAGCGATCATCGAAGGGCTGGCACAGCGCATCGCGGCGGGCGTGGTCCCGGAGAAGATGAAAGGAAAGAGGATCTACACCCTGGACCTTCCGGGGCTGATCGCGGGCTCAAAGTACAGAGGCGAATTTGAAGAGAGGATGAAGGGCCTGATCTCTGAGGTGGAAGCTGCGGGGAATATCATTCTTTTCCTTGACGAGATCCACACGATGATCGGAGCCGGAGGCGCAGAGGGGGCGATCGATGCTTCCAGTATCCTGAAGCCGTCTCTGGCGAGAGGAGAACTGCAGCTTATCGGCGCCACTACCATCACGGAGTACCGGAAATATATTGAGAAAGACGCGGCGCTGGAACGCCGGTTCCAGCCGGTCTCTGTGGAAGAACCGACAAAGGAACAGTGCAGAGAGATCCTGTGCGGTTTGAAAGAACGCTATGAGAAACATCACAGAGTCGTGATCGGTGAGGATGCCATTGATGCCGCGGTGCAGATGTCGGAGCGGTATATCACGGACCGCAATCTGCCGGACAAGGCGATCGACGTCCTGGATGAGGCGTGCTCCAAGGTGAGCCTCCGGGGATATAAGATACCGGAGAACCTCACTGCTCTGGAAACATCGTTTAAGGAGCTGGCAAAACAGAAGGAAGAAAGCATCCGGAACGGGGATTTTGCGGAAGCGTCCCTTGTCCAGAAAGAACAGGATGAGGTGCAGAAGAAACTGGCAGCACTCCGGAAGCGTTTTGAGAAGAAAAGTGCTTCCATGCATCCTCAGGTCACAGAGGAGGATATCGCGGAAGTGGTGTCCGCATGGACAAAGGTACCGGTGCAGAAACTGGCAGAGAGCGATGCACAGCGCCTGAAGAAGCTGGAATCAGTACTCCATAAGAGAGTGGTCGGTCAGGAGGAGGCGGTCAGTGCTGTCGCCCGCGCGGTGAAACGCGGAAGAGTGGGACTGAAAGACCCGAAGAGACCGATCGGTTCGTTCCTGTTCCTGGGCCCCACCGGTGTGGGAAAGACCGAACTGTCCAAAGCGCTTGCTGAGGCACTGTTCGGAAGCGAAGAGTCCATGATCCGGGTGGACATGTCGGAGTATATGGAGAAGCATTCCGTGGCGAAGATGATCGGATCGCCGCCGGGCTATGTGGGACATGAGGAAGGCGGACAGCTCAGCGACCAGGTACGCACGCATCCTTATTCGGTCGTCCTGTTTGATGAGATCGAGAAGGCTCATCCGGATGTGTTCAATATCCTCCTTCAGGTGCTGGACGACGGGCATATCACCGATTCCCAGGGGAGAAAGGTGGACTTCTCCAATACTGTGATCATCATGACTTCCAATGCGGGAGCGAAAGCGATCGTGGAGCCGAAGAAACTGGGATTTGCGGCGAAAGAAGACCCGGCAGGGGACTACAGGCGCATGAAGCAGAATGTGATGGACGAGGTGAAGCTGATCTTCAGGCCGGAGTTTCTGAACAGGATCGATGAGATCATCGTATTCCACTCTCTTGAGAAGAAGGATCTGAAGAAGATCGTGACGCTGCTGTGCCGTGACCTGACGAAACGGCTGGAGGGACAGATGGATATCCACCTTACTCTGCGGGAGTCTGCAAAGAACCTGATCGCGGAGAAGGGGACTGACACGAAGTATGGGGCGAGACCGCTCAGGAGAGCGCTCCAGACCGAGCTGGAGGATAAGCTTGCAGAAGCCATCCTGAACGGAGAAGTGAAGCGCGGGGACCATGTGGAAGCAGGCGTGTCCCAGAAGAAGATACGGTTCATCACAGTCGGCAGTGAACAGCAGCCATTACAGGGGGATGGTGTGAACTGTGACAGTACAGGGAAATTTCACTCCTGAAAAATAATTCAGTAGAAAATACATTTTGTTTAGTATATAATAACGATAGCAAAGAAATTTGTGGAATACTTAGGAGGAAAGTTAAGATGGCAGCAGTGAAAGAATTATTGCGCGCAGAGAGTGACGGCACACTGAGCTTCGGAGATTATACTCTCGCATCCAAGACGAAGAAAGACAACTATGAATTTGAGGGAGATCTCTATAAAGTCAAGACATTTTCCGAGATCACGAAGCTGGAGAGAAACGGAATGTTCGTTTATGAATCCGTTCCGGGAAGTGCAGTGGAGAACTTTAAAGTAACAGATAAAGAAGTTGCATTTTCTGTTTCCGCACCGTCGGATGTCCAGTTTACTCTTGAACTTGAGCCGGAGAGCGAGTATGAGGTGTTCATTGACGGGGCGTCGGCAGGACGCATGGCGACAAACCTGAGCGGCAAACTCAGTGTCAGTGTGGAACTCTCCGCTGATCAGAGCGCAGAGGTCAAAGTTGTCAAATGCTGATAGGGTACTGCAGATAAAGAGATTTTAACGGGGCGGATGGATTTCTGCCCCCCTTTTTGTGGTATCGCGGCAGCTCGCAAAGTATTCAAGGGCTCCGCTTTGTTGCGGCGAAGAGAAAGGATAAGGAATGGCAAAAGGAAAGAAAACCGTATTTTTCTGTCAGAACTGCGGGCACGAAGAGTCGAAATGGCTGGGACAGTGCCCTATGTGCAAAGAATGGAATACGTTTGTAGAGGAGACAGCGGTCACCGGTGTGACGAAAGGGACGACTGTGGCGGCACGCTCGGTCCGGGAAGCGAAAGTCGTACCGCTGACTCAGGTCACGGCGGATGACGACGTGCGCTGTGAGACAGGGATCAGAGAACTGGACCGGGTGCTGGGCGGCGGGATCGTGCCCGGCTCGCTTGTGCTGGTGGGCGGCGACCCGGGGATCGGAAAGTCCACCCTTCTTCTGCAGGTCTGTCAGAGGATGGCGCAGATGAAGAAGATCCTCTATATCTCAGGAGAGGAGTCTCAGACCCAGATCCGGCTCCGGGCAAACAGGATGGGGCAGTTTACATCGAACCTTCTCCTGTTCTGTGAGACAAACCTGGAGATCATTCGGGGTGTGATCGAGAAGGAGAGACCCGAACTGGTGATCATCGATTCGATCCAGACGATGTACAGCGAAAATGTGGCATCTGCTCCGGGCAGCGTGTCCCAGGTGCGGGAGTCTACGAACGTCTTCATGCAGCTTGCCAAAGGGCTGATCATCCCCATCTTTATCGTGGGGCATGTGACAAAGGAGGGGACTGTGGCAGGTCCCCGTGTGCTGGAGCATATGGTGGATACGGTGCTGTATTTTGAGGGGGACCGGCATGCGTCTTACCGGATCCTGCGTGCGGTGAAGAACCGTTTCGGCTCCACCAACGAGATCGGAGTGTTTGAGATGCGCCAGGAAGGCCTGATGGAAGTGGAGAATCCATCGGAGTATATGCTCAGCGGGAGACCGGAGAAAGCCTCGGGTTCTGTGGTGGCGTGCTCCATAGAGGGGACAAGACCGATCCTGATCGAGATCCAGGCGCTGGTCAGCCGGAGTAATTTCGGGATGCCGAGGAGGACGGCGGCGGGTACCGAATATAATCGTGTCAATCTCCTCATGGCTGTCCTGGAAAAGCGGCTGGGACTGTCTCTGTCCAACTGCGACGCCTATGTCAATATTGCCGGAGGGATCCGGATGAACGAGCCTGCCATTGACCTGGGGATCGTCCTTGCACTGGTGTCCAGTTACCGGAACCGGCCCATCGACGAGAAGACTATCGTCTTCGGCGAGGTGGGATTGAGCGGCGAGGTCCGTGCGGTCAATATGCCGGAGCAGCGCGTCAATGAGGCGAAAAAACTGGGGTTTGAGACATGTATCCTGCCGGAAGTCTCCCTTAAGACAGTGCGCGATGTGAAAGGGATCCGGCTTGTGGGAGTGAAGAATATCGGGGATGCGGTCAATACGATATCGTGAAAGTTTTAACGGGTGCCGTGTACTTTTTAAAAGGTGCCGTGTACTTTTGTAAAAGTACACGGTACTCGCTGCAAATGCGGCATCAATTTGAATAATTCCGAAAATTCGAACAGAAGGAGGAACAGAACGTGGAACCATACACAAGAACGGCAAAGTATTATGAAACGGACCAGATGGGGATCATCCATCATTCAAACTATATCCGCTGGATGGAGGAAGCGCGGATCGATGTGCTGGACCAGATGGGGTACCCGTACAGGCGGTTTGAGGAGATGGGATATATCAGTCCCGTGCTTCATGCGGAGTGTGAGTACAAAAAGAGTGTGAAGTTTGACGATGAGGTGAAGGTTGTTGTCACGCTGAAGGAACTGGGAAGGGTAAAGTTTACTCTTGGGTATGAGATCTACAATATGAGCGAGGGCGGCGAACTGAGCGCATATGGGACTACGACGCACTGCTTTTTGAAAACGAACGGGCGGCCGGTACTGATCGACAGAGATATGAAGGAATTTGCGGACGCGCTGAATGCTCTGAAGGGAGAATAAGCCCTGGCTGACAAGAACGGGGGATCCTGTGCAGCAGGATCCCTATTTTTGTAATGGCGGCCGCTTACAATCCCGGATCTTAAGTGATATCAGACCGCTTCCTTGACAATATCGAGTATCGATAATATAATAAAAATAGAAATATCGATACTCGATAAGTGGATGGGAGGCGATCCTGTGAAAGAAGAAAAAAAGCGTACTAGGAGAGTGTTCAAAGATTTTGGTTACCTTGAATGTGATGCCTTTGCAGAGTATCTTCACAATATGTCGATGAAAGGATGGCATTTTCGGGAATGGCGGCTTGGGCTTGTCTTTGAAAAAGGAGAACCGGAGGATGTCTGCTATTGTGTAGAAGTGTTCCCGAAAGGGAGTGAGATGGATACGAAACCGGAAGAACCGGCGGAGGAATACGCCGAGTACTGTCAGGCAGCCGGCTGGGACTTCCTTGACGGGCAGAGGAGGTTCTGCATCTTTCGGAAAGTGGCGGCGGACGCTGTGCCGATCGTCACAGAAGAGGAGCGGTTCGACAATGTGAGAAAGGCAGAATGCAGACGGCTGCTTGGAGAGGTGATTGTTCCCCTGTTTATCACCGTATCATTCTGGTTCAGGGCGATCGGAAGGGAGTTTGGGGACTGGATATTTTCGAACTTAAATCTGACGCTGCTCCTGACAGTGACGATAATGACCCTTGTGAAGCTGCTGTCTGAGAACATGGTCCACGGAAGATATACAGCTGCAATGAGAAGATCGTGAGAATGAAAGCAGAGAGAAAAGGAGGAAGAAATGGCAAGAGAACAGTTTCAGACATTGACCGAGCCGATGTATTATATCCTCCTTGCTTTGACGGAGGAGTGCTGCGGTGTGGATATCATGGAAAAGGTGCGGCAGATCTCGGGAGGCAGAGTCCGGGTGGGACCGGGAACACTGTATGCCATGCTGTCAAAGTTTGAGGAGAACAACATGATACAGAAAACAGCGGAAGAAGGAAGACGGAAATCCTATATCATCACAGATACGGGCAGACAGATGCTGAAGGTGGAGTATGAACGCCTGAAGATGATGCTGAGAGATGGAGCGGGTTTCTGGGATGAGTTTGAAAGTAATGGTGCAGAGTGACGTCCTGTTTTGATAGGGCGTTTCTTTTTTTATCCTATAGGAAAGACCGTTGGTCTTGTTTATAAAATAAACAGTGTATAACAGTTGACAACAGTTAAATACTGTTATATACTGTTTAACAAGAGGAGGATACACATGAAGATCATAATCAACAGTTCATCAATGGTACCGATATATGAACAGATCATGGAGCAGATCAAGGCGAAGATCGTCTCCGGAGAGTTAAAGGAAAATGATGTCCTTCCCTCAGTGAGGACTCTGGCAAAGGAACAGAAGATCAGCGCCCTCACAGTCAAGAAAGCGTACGATAATCTTGAACAGGAAGGGTTCACTGTCACGGTCCACGGAAAAGGGACATTTGTGGCAGCGGCGAACACAGAGAAGATGAAGGAAGAGCAGCGCCGGGAGGTGGAGCTTGACCTGGAAAAAGCGATCCAGAAAGGCAGAAGCTGCGGCCTGGAGGACGAAGAGATCAGAGAATTGTTTGAGTTGATAATGGAGGATCAGTGAGATGTTAAAGATAGAGCATCTAAAGAAAACATACGGAGATTTTACGCTGGATTGCACGATGCGGGTAGAACCGGGCTGCATCACAGGGCTGGTGGGGGAAAACGGCGCCGGAAAGAGTACGACGTTCAAAGCGATACTGGGGCTGATCTCCGCTGACGGCGGGACCACCGCTCTGTTCGGCAGGACCCCGGACCAGTTCACAAAAGAGGACCGGCAGAAAATGGGCGTGGTGCTGGCGGATTCAGGGTTCAGCGGATACTTAAGTGTAAGGGATGTGCTCCCGATCCTGAAGGCGATGTATCCGGGATTTGACCGGATGAGATTTGAAAATCTGTGCAGAAGGTTTGACATCCCAATGGAGAAGAAGATCAAAGAGTTTTCGACCGGGATGAAGGCAAAACTGAAAGTGATCGCTGCGGTCACTCACGGGGCAGAGATCCTGATCCTGGATGAGCCGACTTCCGGCCTGGACGTCATGGCGAGAAGGGATGTGCTGGATATCCTGCGGGAATATATGGAGGAGGACGAGACGCGCAGCATCCTCATCAGCTCGCATATTTCCACAGACCTTGAGAACCTGTGCGACGATATCTATATGATCCATGACGGGAAGATCATCCTGCATGAGGATACGGACGTACTCATGGGGCAGTACGGGCTGGTCAAGGTGGATGAGGAGCAGTTCGCAAAACTGGACAGATCATACATTATAAGAGTGCGCCGGGAGAGCTACGGATACGACTGCCTTACAGACCAGAAACAGTATTACAGAGAAAATTATCCGGGCGTTGTAGTGGAAAACGGGATGCTCGATGAGATCATAGCAATGATGATAGGAGGGGAAAGATTATGAAAGGATTATTGATCAAAGATTTTCAGCTTGTGAAAAATCAGGGGAAGTCTCTGCTTGTGGTGGCGCTGGTCATTGCGGTGTTCCTTGAGATATCGGGGATGGATTCGGGATTTTCGATAGGCTATATCACGCTCATCGTCTCGATCTTTGCATCTACGACCATCTCTTACGATGAATATGAGAATTGCTTTTCTTTTCTTCTGACCCTTCCGGCAAGCAGAAAAGATTATGTAAATGAGAAATATATCTTCAGTGCGTTCATGGTCCTGGGCGCATGGATCATCGGTATGGCATTCGGGATCGTTTTCGGTGTGATCCGCGGGGAGGAGATACTGACTCTGGAATGGTTTGCGATGTGTATTTCCTACATGGCTGTGGCGGCGGTGTTTGTGTCGGTCATGCTTCCGCTCCGGCTGAAGTTCGAAGGAGAAAAGGGAAGAGTCGTTCTGCCATTGGTGATCGCGGCAGCGGGGATCCTGATCTACGGCGGGGTAAAGCTGGCAGATCTGGCGGACATTGACCTGATGAAAGCGGCGGTCGATGTGATGAACCGGATCGGGGCAGCAGGGATCATCGGGATGCTCATAGCAGTCCCGGCGGTCGTCGCTGTGATCTCCTGGCTGTGCAGCTGGCATATCCTGAGGAAGAAAGAATTCTAAAAGAAACGGTCTATAAAATCCATCATTGACCGCACAGCGTCTCCCTGATGCCTCAGCCGGTGATAAGTGAGATAGAGATATCTTCCGTCTGAGAGCCAGTCCGGGCGCAGGATCCGGATGTTGTCGTAGATGGCGAGTGATTCGGTCTCCGCTACGATGGAGACGCCGAGTTCCTGCGCCACAAGCTGGGCGATGGCATCTTCGCTGTATGCGTAGTGGCTGATCTGAGGATGCAGCTGGAAGCGGTCAAACAGTGCAGATACCTGCCGGTACATGGGATAGTCACTGCGGTATGAGACGAAAGGAACGGTACAGACGTCCTCCGGAGACTGAAAAGCAGTGCGGCTGTATTCTCCATGTTCCGGAAGGATCAGCACAAGGGGCTGGTACAGGAGTGGGCGCTGGATGATGTCCGGATCCGGGGCAGTCCTTGAGCAGATCCCCAGGTCAAAGCGCCCTTCTTTTAATCCCTTCACGATCTCATCACTGGGCATCTCGTCCGAATAGATCAGATAGTCTCTCTCACTCTGAGACAAAAACTCCCGAAACAGTCTGGGAATGCAGCGATATGCTACGGAAGCGGTGTATGCGAAATGGATCTCGGAGTTCAGTTTATCTGCCTTTTTCTTCATATGTTCTTTTGCAGCTTCTGTCTGCTGCAGGATACTCCGCACGTAAGGAAGAAATTCTTCTCCATAAGAGGTCAGGGTGATGCCGCGTCCGCTGAGACAGATATTCCTTTTTGCGGTTCCGCTCGTGTTCGGGACGATCTTTCAGCAGCTTTACAGTTTTGCCGACACGGTGATCGTGGGACGGTGCCTTGGGACAGATGCTCTGGCAGCAGTGGGCGCCACATCTTCCCTCCATTTTCTGATACTGGGATTTGTGCAGGGAGCCTGTGTGGGATTCGGGATTCCTGTGGCGCAGAGTTTCGGGGCAGATGACCACGAAGAGATGCACCGGTATTTATGGAACGGGACATGGCTGTGTGTGTTCCTGAGCACTGTACTTGCGGTGGCAGCGACAGGACTGACGGAGACCCTCCTGACAGTCATGAACACGCCGGAAGAGATCTTCTCCATGTCGGCGGAGTATATCGGGATCCTTTTCATGGGAATCCCGGCGAGCGTCCTCTATAACTATTCTGCCAGCGTTATGCGGGCGATCGGAGACTCACGGCATCCGTTTTATTTCCTTCTTTTCTCCAGCATCCTCAATATCGTGCTGGATTATGTCCTGATCATGTTTTTCGATATGGGCGTGGGAGGAGCGGCAGCAGCTACGGTCTTCAGCCAGTTTGTCAGCGGAGCGCTCAATGTGTGGTGGATGTTCCGTCACATGGAGGATGTGAGGGTGAAAAAGGATGAGATGAGTCCGTCCCTGCGCCATGTAAAGCGCCTCTGCATTGTCGGTCTGCCCATGGGATTTGAGTATTCGGTTTCTGCGATCGGTGCGGTGATCCTGCAGAATGCCATCAACTCTCTGGGGAGCACTGCGGTGGCGGCTCAGACAGCAGGAGAGAAGATCCGGCAGATGTTCACACTGCCCATGGAAAGCGTGGGAATGGCGATGGCGACCTATGCCGGACAGAATTTCGGCGCGGGAAAGATGAAACGGATCCGGGAGGGGATCCGTGACGGTCTGCTGATCCAGATCATCTACTGTGCGGTTATCTGGGTTGTGCTCCTGGCTGCGGCTAAGCCCCTTGTATATATCGTGCTGGGAGAGACTGTCTCGGATGTGGCTCTGGGAGCGCAGAGATATCTCTTCCTGTGCAGCTGTCTGTTCGTATTTTACGGTTCCCTGATGATCTTCCGGAATACGCTTCAGGGGATGGGGTACAGTTTTCATGCGATCATCTCCGGAGTATGGGAACTTGTGGGGAGAAGTCTGGGCGGATGGCTTGCCGTGCACGCTGCGGGTTTTACGGCAGTCTGCCTGGCTAATCCGATGGCGTGGATCTTTGCACTTGGCTACTGCATTGTCCTTGTGTTCTATATGATCCGGAAAAATGAGAAGCGCCTCGACATATATCAATAGATATCTTTCCGCTCATAGATGAAAAATGCCGCTGCGATCCCGGCGATCGTTACGCATGCGCCGATGGCTGCCATCGCAGGATCGATGGCGGACTCTGTGATGATATCCGCTGCTTCCGCATAGCCGAAGGGCGTGATATATTTCAGCCATTCGGCGTCTTCGGTGAGATTTGCGATGATGTTAAGGAAGTACAGGATCGCGGCGAGTCCCAGTCCGGCTCCGATCCCGCTTTTTCTCAAAACTGCGGAAATGGCAAAGCAGACCGCGGCGATCTCCGCCTGCAGCAGGAGATAAGCTGCATGGAGCAGGAGGAATTCTTTCATCTGCAGTTCCTCCCCGATCGCCTGAACTACAACAATGGAGGTCAGCATGCTGACTGCATTCAGGATCAGGATCTGGCAGAAGATACCGAGCAGCTTCTCCGCAACGATCCGGGTACGGCTCACCGGATGGGTGAGAAGGTACTCGGCGGTGCGGTCCTTCTCCTCATCGGCGAGGGAGGAGACTCCGATATACGCTGCAAAGAAAGCGCCGCCGATGCCCAGGATATTTCCGCACTCCAGTCCGTAGAACCCCATGAGTTCACCGAAATTTAAGCGGTCCATGCCGAACGCCTCGGTGAAGGAACCCATGGAGGAAAATGCGGCATTTAATTCATTTACCTGACTTTTCATATCCGGAAATATGATAAGGCAGATCAGGAGCAGGGAGGCGATGGCAGCAGTCCAGACTGCCAGGGAGATCCGGCTCCGTTTCAGTTCAAATTTCAGCAGTGTCACAGTGATCCCTCCTGTTCGTAAAAGTGCATGAAGATCTCGTTCAGGTCCGGTTCGGTGACACTGATGTCAGTATAGGGAACCTGGGAGAGTCCGTCTAAAAGTTCCTTTATATCGCCCTGCCAGAGGAAGCTTGCAGTGTTCCCCTCGGAGCGGAAATCCCGGACAGGGCTTTTGTCCCGGATCAGGTTGCTGTTGTGAACTGAGAGAATGTCCTGGACCGGTGAACGGGAATCAGGGGAAATGATCCTCTGCAGTGCTTCTCTGAGCCCATGCATGTCCGGACATACTATGGAGATCCGTTTCGCTCTGGTGCCGGCCAGCTCCGTGATATGCCCGCAGGCAGCCAGGCGTCCTTCCCGGATGACTGCGGCGCGGCTGCACCAGCGCTGGACTTCTGATAGGATATGGGAGGAGAGGAAGATGGTGGCTCCCTCGGCATTCCTCTCCTGCAGGATCTCAAAGAATTCCTTCTGGATCAGCGGGTCCAGACCGCTGGTTGGCTCATCGAAGATGTAAAGCCCGGGCCGGTGCTGGAGAGCGCACACAATGGCGGTCTTTTTGCGGTTCCCGAGGGAAAGTTCGTCCGTCTTCTTTCCGGGATCCAGCTGAAGACGTTCGCAGAGTCTCCTGGCTTCAGCAGAGCAGTCCATGTGGCGCAGACCTGCCGAAAGCTTCAGGATCTCTGAGACTGTTGTTCCGGGATAAAACATAGCTTCCGATGGAATATATCCTGTATTTTCAAGGATTTTCTTCTTGTTGTCACCTATATTCATGCCGTAAATCAAGGCGGAGCCTGATGTGGCTCGCATCAGCCCCATGAGGAGACGGATTGTAGTGCTCTTGCCGGCTCCGTTGGGACCGATGAAGCCGAAGAACTCCCCTTCTTCGACGGAGAAGCTCAGATCGATGATCCCCCGTGCCTTTCCATAATATTTTGTCAGTTGATCTGTCTTGATCGCTTCCATTAAAGAAATCCTCCTTTCCTGATATTTTTTCGAATGAGACCTGCCCGGAAAGGCGGCGGTCCTTTCTGGTGGTTCGGTTTCTCTGTTTACAGACATTATCTGTCCGTTGACCGTTTTTGGGAAGCCCTCTTATCTAATTATTTTATCTCAGATGCTCGTCTGAACCTTTTCCGGGAACTCGGTTACTTCAGAAGATGAGAATATTCCGGATGCTTTTCGAACCATTTTGCTGCGTAGGAACAGCTGGGAACTGCCTTTAAACTCCTGTTTTCCAGCTCTGTGATCACTGCGCCCATCAGTCTGCCGGCGATCCCCTGACCGCGGAGAGAGGTGTCTACGAAAGTATGGTTTATATCGACGGTCTTTTCATCAATATAAGGAAATGTGATCTCGGCAAGGCGGGAACCTTCTTCTGAATAAAGTATGACTGCGTTTTCTTCATGTGTAAAATTCATTGTTATTCTTCCTTTCTGTGTGGATAATTATATGATCTTCGTCGTCCACTGTGTACAATCCCATATTTCTGAGACTACATCCCGATAGAATTCGGGTTCATGACAGATCAGGAGTACGCTTCCGCGATATTCGGTCAGCGCCTGTTTCAGTGAATCCTTTGCATCTGCATCGAGATGATTGGTGGGCTCGTCCAGCAGAAGGATGTTCGTCTCCCGGTTGATCAGCTTGCAGAGACGGACCTTCGCCTGTTCGCCGCCGCTTAAGACCCGGACCTGGCTTTCGATGTGTTTTGTGGTAAGTCCGCATTTAGCAAGAGCGGAACGTACTTCATACTGGGTAAATGATGGGAATTCTGCCCAGAGTTCGTCGATGCAGGTGTTCGTATTGATGCCCTTCACTTCCTGCTCAAAGTATCCAATCTGCAGATTCTCCCCCAGTTCACAGGTCCCTTCCAGTGCCGGGATCAGCCCCAGGATACTCTTGAGGAGTGTGGTCTTTCCAATACCATTGGCTCCGACAAGCGCGATCTTTTGTCCCCGCTCCATCGCGACTGTGATCGGCTTTGAGAGGGGCTCGTCATAGCCGATGACAAGATCTTTTGTCTCGAAGAGAAAGCGCCCCGGAGTTTTTCCATATTTAAAATGAAACTGAGGTTTTGGTCTCTCCGCAGCAAGTTCGATCACGTCCATCTTATCCAGTTTTTTCTGCCGGGACATCGCCATGTTCCTTGTGGAGACCCGCGCTTTGTTCCTCGCGACAAAGTCCTTCAGTTCGCTGATCTCCTGCTGCTGGCGGCGGTAGGCTGCCTCGAGCTGTGCTTTTTTGACCGCATAGACCTCCTCAAAATGTGTATAGTCCCCCACATAGCGGTCGAGAGACTGGTTTTCCATATGGTAGATGATGTTCACTACTTCATTTAAGAATGGAATGTCGTGGGAGATCAGGATGAAGGCGCTCTCATATTCCTGGAGATAGCGCTTCAGCCAGGCGATGTGTTCCTCGTCCAGATAATTGGTGGGCTCGTCCAGGAGAAGGATGTCCGGCTTTTCCAGGAGCAGTTTTCCGAGCAGGATCTTCGTCCTCTGTCCGCCGCTCAGATCTGTGACGTCCTTGTCCAGTCCGATGTCGAGAAGCCCGAGTGCCCGGGCAACTTCTTCCACTTTCGCGTCGATGACATAGAAGTCGTGCATCGTCAGAGTGTCCTGTATCGTCCCCAGTTCCTCCATCATGAGCTCCATTTCATCTTCGGAAGCGCTGCCGAGGGTGTCGCAGATATCGTTCATTTTCTGCTCCAGTTCAAAAAGCCATGCAAACGCGGATTTCAGTACGTCCCGGATCGTCATTCCCTTTTCCAGGACCGTGTGCTGGTCCAGATAGCCGATGCGGACATTTTTCGCCCACTCGATCTTTCCCTCGTCCGGCGTCAGGTGCCTGGTCACGATATTGAAGAAAGTAGATTTCCCTTCTCCGTTGGCGCCCACGAGTCCGATGTGCTCCCCGCGCAGCAGGCGGAAAGAGACATCCGAGAAAATGGCTCTGTCCCCGAAACCGTGAGTCAGATGTTCTACAGTCAGAATGCTCATAAATTATCTCCTTATTATAGAAAGTTGTTTTTCTTGTGTGAAATTCGCTCTCATTCTACACGAAAAAGGCGATGTTGTCACCACAAAACTCAGGGATTTCTTATTGTAAGTCTCGACTGTTTGTGGTATTCTGTGAATACGATATCGGCGGCGTTCTTGCTGCCTGGTCATCACAGCCGTAAGGCTTCTCATTTTCGGGCTTCTCTTCGAAGCGACTACCCGATGATGAACGGAACAATGTAAACAGAAAAAATGAAAAGGACATCATCTATTTGATGTACCAGGCACAGAGGAGGAAATGTGTATGGCAAATGTACTGCAGCAATGTTTCCCGGAGATTCGTACCCGGGAGGCGGTCCTCAGAGAGATTTCGGAAAGTGAAAAACTACGGTCTGTCTGGATGAAATGGAATGATCAGCAGCAGAAAGAATTTCTCGACTGCTGCACTGGGGCAAAGGGGGTACGGATCCTGTATGATGCATTTTTTAAAGAGGTAATGAACCCGGAAACAGCACCGGAACGGCTGGAAGAACTGCTATCCCTGATCCTTCGGCAGAGGATAAAGATCCTGAAGGTGCTGCCAAATGATTCCACGCGGATCGCAGATGAAAATTCCCTTGTTATCATGGACATCGTGATCGAACTGGAGGACCACAGCATCGCAAATGTGGAGGTCCAGAAACTGGGATATAAATTCCCCGGGGAGAGAGCAGCCTGTTATTCGTCGGACCTCCTGCTCCGACAGTATAAAAGAGTGAAAGGCGAGAAAGGAAAGAAATTCAGTTATCGGGATATCAAGAAAGTATACACGATCATTTTTTATGAACACAGCCCGGCGGAGTTCCATCGTTTTCCTGATCGGTTTATCCACCGGTCCTCCCAGAAGACGGATACCGGGCTTGAGATCAATTTACTGCAGGAATTCGTGTTCATACCGCTTGACATTTTCCGGGGGATTCTGCACAATGAAGGTATCAGAGACAAACTTGACGCATGGCTGACATTTCTGAGTGTGGATGGACCGGAGATGATCGTAAAACTGATCACAGAGTATCCCCAGTTCAAAGCCTATTATGAGGAAATCTATCAGCTGTGCCGGAACACGGAAAAGGTGATGGAGATGTTTTCAAAGGAATTACAGGAACTGGACCGGAATACAGTGCAGTATATGATCGATGAGATGCAGGAGGTGATCGATGGGCAGAAGGACTTGATCGATTCACAGAAAGAGGATCTGGACAGGCAAAAGGATGTGATCAATGCGCAGAAAAAAGAAATCGAAGAACTGAAGGCACGTCTCGCAGAAAAATAGAGACAGGCGGAAGTGATAAGCATTCAGGGCGTTATGGCTGATCAGTCATGACGCCCTGAATTTATCATGAAAAAAGTATCTGAACCCTGAAGAGCAAGAATTATAAAAATGCGAGCAATGAGTGGATAGACGCTGCAGCTTTTTTCAAATATGATGGAATCATCAGAGAGATGGAAAGGAGAAGAGCAGTGATGGAAAATACAAAAGGAAGGGTTACGATCCCTACAGATATTGATGTGGTTCCTGAGACACTTGAACTGATGGATAGATGGGGGGCGGACGCGATCCGTGACTGTGACGGCACGGATTATCCGGAGGAATTAAAAGACGTCGGCGCGAAAGTGTATTCTACATATTATACGACAAGAAAAGATAACACATGGGCAAAAGCAAACCCGGATGAGATCCAGCAGATGTATATCATGACTCCATTTTACACTGCTGTCAGTGACGAGCTTTCTGTCCATCTCATGGACCATCTGTACCCGGATATGCTCAAGGTGAATGACCATGACGATATCAAAAGATGGTGGGAAGTGATCGACCGGACGACCGGGGAAGTTGTCCCGGCAGAGCTGTGGAGTTATGACAGCGGGACGGGAGATGTGACGATCCGCGGAGCGAAGGCATTTCATGACTATACAGTAAGTTTCCTTGCCTACATCATGTGGGATCCGGTACATATGTACAATGCGGTGACGAACGGCTGGACAGACTTTGAGAAGCAGATCACCTTTGATGTGCGTCAGCCGAAGACCCACAGATATTCCATGGAGAGGCTGAGAAAATTCATCGCGGAAAACCCCCATGTGGATGTGATCCGGTATACTACGTTTTTCCATCAGTTTACCCTGATCTTTGACGAACTGGCAAGGGAGAAATATGTGGACTGGTATGGATACTCAGCGTCAGTAAGCCCGTACATCCTGGAGCAGTTTGAGAGGGAGGCGGGATATAAGTTCCGGCCGGAATTTATCATCGACCAGGGGTATATGAACAACACCTACCGTATCCCGTCAAAGGAGTTTCTCGATTTCCAGGCGTTCCAGAGAAGAGAAGTGGCGAAACTTGCCAAAGAAATGGTGGATATCACTCACGAGTGCGGAAAAGAGGCGATGATGTTCCTGGGAGATCACTGGATCGGCATGGAACCTTTCATGGATGAGTTCAAGAGCATCGGGCTTGACGCGGTCGTGGGAAGTGTGGGAAACGGCGCCACGCTGCGTCTGATCAGTGACATCGAAGGCGTAGGTTACAGGGAAGGCCGTCTCCTGCCGTACTTCTTCCCGGATGTGTTCCACGAAGGAGGAGATCCGGTGAAGGAGGCAAAGGTCAACTGGGTGACGGCGCGAAGAGCGATCCTGAGAAAGCCAATCGACCGGATCGGATACGGCGGCTACCTGAAACTTGCCATGCAGTTCCCGGAGTTTATCGACTATGTGGAAAGTGTGTGTAACGAGTTCCGTACCTTATACGAAAATATCAAAGGGACGACGCCCTACTGCATCAAGAAAGTGGCTGTGCTCAACTGCTGGGGCAGGATGCGCGCCTGGGGGAACCATATGGTGCACCATGCGATCTACTATAAGCAGAACTACTCTTATGCAGGAGTGATCGAAGCCCTGAGCGGAGCTCCCTTTGATGTGGTGTTTATCAGCTTTGACGATATCCGGAAGAACCCGTCTGTCCTGGATGATATCGACGTGATCTTGAACGTGGGAGACGCTGACACGGCATACACGGGCGGAGAAAATTGGACAGACGAGACGATCGTCACAGCTGTAAAGAGATTTATCTACAACGGGGGAGGGTTCATTGGAGTTGGAGAACCGACGGGGCACCAGTATCAGGGACATTTCCTTCAGCTTGCCACAACGATGGGTGTGGAAAAAGAGACAGGATTTACTCTGAATGTGGATAAATACAATTGGGAAGAACACGATCATTTCATCAAAGAAGACTGCACGAAAGAGATCGATTTTGGTGAAGGAAAGAAAAACATGTATGCCCTCGACGGGACTGAGATCCTTGTCCAGCGTGAGAAAGAAGTACAGATGGCGGTCCGGGAGTTCGGAAAAGGAAGATGCGTATATATCAGCGGGCTGCCCTACAGTTTTGAGAACAGCAGGCTCCTTTACCGTTCTATCATCTGGTCCTCCCATGACGAGGAAAATCTCCACAGATGGTTCAGCACGAACTTCAATGTAGAGGTACACGCCTATGTCAGGAACGGCAAATACTGTGTTGTAAACAATACTTATGAGCCTCAGAGCACGACTGTGTACCGGGGGGACGGCTCATCCTTTGATGTCAGTCTGAAAGCAAACGAGATCATCTGGTACGAGATCTGATCAACGGCATGCCGGTCACTCTTCCTGCGTCTGCCGGTACTTCATGGGAGTGACTCCGTGAACTTTCCGAAATGCCTGTGTGAAATAGGACTGGGAGGAAAAGCCTGTCGAGCCGGCGATGTCTGAAATGGAAAGGTCTGTATCGCGGAGGAGCTGGCAGGCGGCTTCCAGACGGCGGCGGTTGAGATACTGGATCGGAGAGAGTCCGGTATATTTCGCAAAAGAATGTGCCATATAATATTTATTCATATGTGTCAGTTCCGTCAGTTTGTCAAGGGTGATATGGTCTGCATAATTTGCATCCAGATATTCTTTGATCCGCGCGCATTCTTTGGTCATCCGGACCGCATTGATCGGGACCGGCTTAAGCTGACGGGAGGAGCGGAGGATGCGCAGGACCAGCACTTCCAGCAGACGCCGGCAGATCAGTTCGGCGCCGTATCCGCCGGATTTGACTTCGTAATAGATCTGGTCAAACAGCGCTCCGATCAATGCGTGATCGTCAAAGTTACAGAAAATCTGCGCAGAGGATTCCCGTCCTTCTTCCTGAAATGCGATGCCGTCGATCCCCAGCACATAATACTCCAGAGGCATTCCGGGAATAGACTGCTCCGTGTGCTCAAGGTAAGGGGGGATGATGATCAGGTCCCCGGTCTTGATCGACTGGACGTCCCGGTGGAAGAGAAAATTCCCTTTTCCGTTCAATACAAAGAAAATCTCTGTAAAAGGATGTGTGTGCAGGACACTTGGCCAGTCTTTTTCATCTCTGGATACAGAGATGGACAGCAGGCGGGGATTTATTTCAGGGATTTCAGTTTCTTTGACAGGATAATGTCTATGGCTCATAGGGTTTCCGCTCCTTTGATAACAGATCATGAGCATATTATACAAAAGGATTTCGGGTAAAAGCAAGTCAGAAAGGAAGATAGAAAATGGAACGTGTATCAGAACTTCAGATCAGGGAGGCGATCGCCAATTTTAATTATACGGGAAGGCTGAAGGAGCGCCGTCCATTTGGGAGCGGGCATATCAATGATACTTTTCTGCTCACGTTCGAGATCGGTGACATGGGAGATATGAGAGTGATCCTTCAGCGGATGAACGGTGAGATATTCAAAGATCCGGTGGAAGTAATGGAAAACATTGTCGGGGTGACCGATTATCTCAGAGAGAGGATACTTGAAAATGGAGGGGATCCGGAGAGGGAAACGCTCAATATCATTCCGGCAAGGGACGGAAAAGCGTATTTTGTGGACTCAAAGGGAGAATACTGGAGATCTTATAAGTTTATTACAGATGCAGGAAGCTATGACCGGGTGGAAAGACCGGAGGACTTCTATGAGAGTGCGGTCGCGTTCGGAAATTTTCAGAGGCTCCTTGCGGATTATCCGGCTGGTACGCTCCATGAGACGATCAAAGGGTTTCACGATACGCGGGCGAGATTTGAGGCATTCCGGCAGGCAGTGGAAAGGGACGCATGCGGCCGCGCTTCCTCGGTACAGAAGGAGATCGATTTTGTTTTTGACCGTGAAGACGTGGCAGATGTGTTCGGAGAACTCCAAAGGAATGGGGAGATCCCTCTTCGAGTGACCCACAATGATACGAAACTCAACAACATCATGATCGACAATACGACCCGAAAAGGGATCTGTGTGATCGATCTCGACACGGTGATGCCCGGGCTTGCCATGAACGATTTTGGCGATTCCATCCGGTTTGGTGCGAGTACAGCGGCGGAGGATGAAACGGATCTGAACAAAGTGTCCTGCAGTATGGAGCTGTTTGAGATCTATGTGAAAGGGTTCCTTGAAGGATGCGCGGGAAGCCTTACTCCGAAAGAAGTGGAGCTTCTTCCCATGGGAGCAAAAGTGATGACCTATGAGTGTGGGATGCGGTTTCTCACGGACTATCTTGAGGGAGACCACTATTTTAAGATCCACAGGGAAGGACATAATCTGGACCGGGCGAGGACTCAGTTTAAACTGGTGGCAGATATGGAGAAAAAGTGGGATACGATGAAGGAGATCATCCGCCGGTACGGAAGTCTCTGAAAATGAAAAATGTGCAAAGGGGCCTGTCCCCTCTGCAAAAGGGTCTGCCCCCTTTGCAGAGAGGCGGGTCCTTTTTATGACCTTTTATTTTTATGTTGACAATAGTGTGCGTTATACAGTATAGTGGGATCAGGAGGTGGAAGCGTTGGGTGAGGAAAAGGATCTGCGCAGCAGTCTGCTGATGGAACTGAGAAGAGGGACGCTGGTGCTGAGCGTGCTCAGCCAGATGGGAGAGCCGAAATACGGATATTCCCTTGTCCAGAGTCTGGAAGAGAAAGGGATCGATATTGATCCCAATACACTGTATCCGCTGCTGAGGCGGCTTGAAAAGCAGGGGCTCCTGAAAAGCCAGTGGGAGACGGGGGGATCCAAGCCGAGAAAATACTATCATAGAACGGATTACGGGACACAGATTTATGAAGAACTTAAGGTTCAGTGGGAAGAACTTTCGGAAAGTATGGGAAAACTGTTGAAGGAGGGAAAAACATGAGCGGGAAGGAACAGGAATTGATCGATCGTTATATTTATCAGGTGGTGCGCCGCCTTCCGAGAGACCAGAGAGGGGAGGTGAGCCTGGAACTCCAGGAGCTGATCAGCGATATGATGGAAACAGGGGGCTCCGCAGAGGAGGTACTGATAAAGCTGGGAGATCCGGCGAAATTTGCAGAAAAGTATCAGGACAGGAGCCATTGTCTGATCGGGCCGGAATACTATGACAACTATCTCTGGCTGCTCCGGATCGTACTGATCTGCGTGATCGCTACGGTTCTTATCGTATCAGTGATCCAGGGGATCCGGGACGGGATTGTGATGGCGGATGGAGAGATGACCGGGGCTGCCATAATGGCAGCAGGTACTGGCATTGCCAATGGATTCACCGGGATTTTCATCGCCGGGCTGTCTGCTTTCGGAGGGGTCACGCTGGCCTTTGCGGTCATGGAACGGAGGAAGATCCGCTTTGAGATGAAGAAGGAGAAAAACTGGACGGTCAGGGATCTGGGAGACAACTTTACAGGAAAGCAGAAGATATGGACGCCCGGAAATCTGTCTCCGATTCCCCATAAGAAGGCGATGATCAGCAGAGGAGACAGTATTGCGGGGATCGTGTTTATCATGATCTTCGGAGTCCTGCTCATTTTTGCTCCGCAGTTTTTCGGCGCTGTGTTCCGGGACGGGGAAGTGATCCGGACGATCCCGGTGTTCAATTTGGATCAGTGGAATATCATCCTTCCCTTTTTCATCCTGAGCCTTGTGATCGGTCTGGCGGATGAAGTGCTCCGTCTTGTGGTAGGGCATTACTGCCGTCTGGTGATGATCAGCAGTATTGTCACCGGAGCACTGCAGATGATCCTGCTGTTCCTTCTTTTGAAGGCGTTTCCTTTCTGGAACCCGGACTTTGCTACAGAACTGGAACTGTATCTGGGAGGTCAGGATGGGACGGGACTGAATGAGATCATTACGAGATGGAACGGAGATTTTGTGTCCAACTGCTTCCTGGCATTCGGACTGATGATCACACTTCTGGAGGTGGGATCCACAGTATACCGCACCCTTCGTTATGGAATCGAGGATCCGGCATAAGAAATAAAAAGTAAAGATGAGGTATGGGAATTCTTACAATTCAGTAAGATTGGGCCGGGAAGCGGGGCGTTGTGGTACAATACCCATGTGGCGAAACAACAGCTGACATGGCGGATACGGAGGGATTATTATGAGCAGACTGCTTTTGCTGGAGGACGATGTGAGCCTGATCGACGGGCTGAGATATTCCCTGGAGAAGAATGGATTTGAGCTGGAGGTGGCGCGCACTGTGAGGGAGGCGCGCGCCTGTCTGAAGGAAGGGCGCTCCTTTGATCTTCTCCTTCTGGATGTGACGCTGCCGGATGGAACGGGATTTATGATCTGCGAGGAGGTGCGTTCTGCCGGAGATACCACGCCCATCATCTTTCTGACCGCCTCGGATGAGGAGACCAGTATCATCCGGGGGCTGGACAGCGGGGGCGATGACTATATCACGAAACCCTTCCGGCTGGGAGAACTCTGTTCCCGTATTCGGGCGCTGCTCAGGAGGAGCGCGATGGGGAAACAGGAGGAGAGCGGGCTTCTCCGGTCGGGACCGGTGACCGTGGATCAGCTCGCGGAAAGGGTATATCTGGAGGGGCAGCTTCTGGATCTGACCGGGGCGGAGTACCGGCTTCTCTGCCTTTTCCTCCGGCATGACGGGCAGGTGCTGACGAGGAACGCGATCCTGGACGCGCTCTGGGACGGAAACGGCAGTTATGTGGATGACAATACGCTTTCTGTTTACATCCGGCGGCTCCGTGAGAAGATCGAGAGGGAGCCTTCCCGTCCGGAGCATCTGATGACAATGCGGGGAATGGGTTACCGATGGGAGGGAGAGGCATGAACTGGATCAGTGACCGGGAGAACCGGAGGTATTTTGGATTTGCGGTGATATTCTGTCTGCTGCTCATGATCTTCTGCCTGTGGTCAGGATGGATGCAGGGAGTTTGCGTGAGAGACAGCCTGTTTCAATGGGAGCGGGCTGCCGCATCTTCCCTGCTGGAGCAGGGGATCGACCGGGGAAAAGTCGCGCAGGCTTTCGCCAGTGAGACGGTCACAGAGGAGGGAGAGAGTCTGCTCCGGACGATCGGGCATACGGAGGAAAATGTCCCGGTCCTTTTTTCTGTGTCTGATGAGGCTGTGCGGTCGGCTGTGCCAGTGTTCCTGATGGCTGGGGCGGTCTTTTCTCTGCTCCTTTTGTCCGGCACCGTCTTTTATATGGAGAGACGGGAACGACAGATCGAACGCGCCGGAGCGGTGGTAGAGCGGTATGCGGCGGGAGACTTCAGCAGCCGGCTGACCCGGGGCGGTACCGGGGCATTTCAGCGGCTGCTGGGAAAGACAGACCAGCTCGCCACTGCGCTGCAGGCGAAGAGCGAGAACGAGTCCAGGTCAAAAGAGTTTCTGAAAGACACGGTGACGGACATCTCCCATCAGTTGAAGACCCCGCTGGCGGCGCTGAACATGTACGCCGAAATCATCTCCGCAGAGCCGGAGAAACCGGAGACAGTGAAGGCGTTTGCGGAGAAGGCGACGGTCTCCCTTGGGCGGATGGAGCGTCTGATCTATCTCCTGCTTAAGATGATGCGGCTGGATGCAGGAAGCGTGACGTTTGAAAATCACCGGATCAGGGTCAGAGAGCTGGCGGAGATGGCGTCAGAGGATCTGATCACAAGGGCAGAAAAGGAGGGAAAACAGCTTCTGTTCGAAGGGGAGGAGGACGCCCAGGTCGGCTGTGATCCCGACTGGACAGTGGAGGCGCTTGGGAATGTGATCAAGAACGGACTGGACCACACAGAGGAGGGAGGAACCGTCCGGGTGTCATGGGCGGCCTCCCCTGCTATGCTCCGTATCTGTGTGGAAGATAATGGGAGCGGGATCCCGCCGGAGGACATCCACCATATCTTCAAACGGTTCTACCGGAGCAGCAGTTCCCTGGATACCCAGGGGATCGGTCTGGGGCTTCCTCTGGCGAAGTCCATCGTGGAAGGACAGGGAGGGGTCCTCTCGGTGCAGAGCCGTCCGGGAGAAGGAACAATATTTACCATGGCTTTTCCTCATATGACAGAACTGTAAGGAAGAAGAGCCGCTTCTTTCATCTGACTGTAAGGATGGACCGCTATACTGTTCCGTGTAAAGGAGGCAGAGAACATGGAAATCTTAAAAGTAGAACATCTCAGCAAGACATATGGAACAGGAGAGGCAAAGGTGGAGGCATTGAAAGACGCCTGTTTTTCTCTTCAGAAGGGAGAGTTCGCCGCAGTGGTCGGGGAATCGGGCTCAGGAAAGAGCACGCTCTTAAACTGTGTGGGCGGGCTGGATACGCCTACAGCAGGGAAGGTCCTGCTGGACGGGCAGGATCTGTTCGCCATGAAGGAAAATAAGCGTACCGTGTTCCGGAGGCAGAACATCGGATTTATCTTCCAATCTTTTCAGCTCATCCCCGAGCTGAACGTGGAGCAGAATATCATTTTCCCGATCCTTCTGGATTATCAGAAGCCGGATAAGAGACGGGTGGATGAGATCTTGGAGGTGCTGGGGCTCTCTGACCGGCGGCATCATCTGCCGGGACAGCTCTCCGGCGGACAGCAGCAGAGGGTGGCTATCGGCAGGGCTCTGATCATGCGCCCTATGCTGGTGCTGGCGGATGAACCCACGGGAAACCTGGACTCAAAGAACAGCCAGGATGTGATGGACCTGCTCATGAAGGCGTCCAGATATTACCAGCAGACGATCCTGATGATCACCCATAACGAGAATCTGACCGCCAACGTGGACCGGGTGCTGAAGGTGCGGGACGGAGAACTTTCTGATCTGGGAGGTGTCCGCGTATGAGAGAGATGAAAAAATATCTTGATCTGATTCCCATCTCCGCAAAGAAGAGGAAACGGCAGAGCCGGATGACGAGACTCTGCATCATCCTTGCGGTGTTTCTTGTGGCGTCCATATTCAGTATGGCGGACATGGAGATCCAGGCGCAGATCTATAGAACGGTCCAGGACTACGGCTCATGGCACGCTGTGTTCCGGGGGCTTGACGAGGAACAGGTCCGTCTGGTCGGGGAAAGGGCAGAGGTGGAATCATCAGCCCGGTATGCAGCGACGAACTACCGGCTGGATCAGGGATACACCGTAGAGGGAAAAGAGACGGTGATCTGCGGATTTGATGAAAGCTTTGAGGAAATGATGGCGCAGGCGGATGTCCCGGAAGGACATTTCCCTGCCAATAAGACAGAGGCGGTCTTTACCCAGAGTGTCAGAAGACAGCTGGGAGTGGAGCTGGGGGATACGGTGACGCTTATGACTCCGGACGGGAAGGAGATCGAGCTTACGGTCAGCGGATTCGCTTCGGACACTTCTCTGATCACCAGCGAAGATGCCTTCGGGATGTTTCTGAATGTGGAGGCATATGCAGAGTATTTTATGGATGCGACGCAGGACAAAGATTTTGAACTGTATGTAGAGTTCAGCCCTTACTGCAATATCCAGAAAACGATCAGCGATATCTGCGAGCAGACCGGTATTTCCCGGGATTCGGTGCAGGAGAATATCCAGCTTATGGCGCTGATGTTCCAGACCAGCGACTCACAGATGCAGCAGCTCTATGTGGTGGCGGCGATGCTCTCCGTCCTGGTCATGGCGGCGGGGATACTGATGATCTCCAGCAGCATGAACAGCAATGTTTCCCAGCGGACCCAGTTCTTTGGGATGATGCGGTGCCTCGGGGCGGATACGAAACAGGTCCGGCAGTATGTGAGAAGAGAAGCCCTGAACTGGTGCCGGAGCGCGATCCCCGTGGGACTGATCTTAAGTCTGGTCATGGTGTGGGCGCTCTGTGCCGTACTGCGGTTTTTAAGTCCTTATTATTTCGGAGATATGCCTGCATTCGGGATCAGTATTCCGGGGCTGACCGCCGGGGCAGCCGTTGGGATCGTCACGGTTCTCCTTGCGGCCCGCTCTCCGGCGAAACAGGCGGCAAAAGTGTCCCCGCTGACTGCAGTGTCGGGGAATGGAGGGACTACCCGCGCGGCGAGAAAAGCGGCGAATACCCGGCTGTTCCATGTGGAGACAGCGCTGGGGATCCATCATGCTTCGGGCAGCATGAAGAATTTTCTCCTGATGGCGGGGTCCTTTGCCTTCAGCATCATCCTGTTTTTAAGCTTCAGTCCGGCTATCGATTTTATGGACCATGCGCTCCGGCCTCTCCAGCCATCGGCATCGGACCTGTCGATCATCAGCCAGGATAATACCTGCTCTGTTCCGAGAAAATTGTCGGAGGAGCTGGAGAAGGATCCGGCGGTGGAAAAAGTGTACGGGAGAAGTTATGCCTACAGCGTTCCGGTTCAGAGCGGGGAGGAGAGTTTTAAGATCCAGCTTATTTCCTATGAGGAGGACCAGTTCGAATGGGCGAGGGAAGATCTGACGGAGGGATCCATGGAGGAAGCGGAAGCAGGAGATGGGGTTCTTGCCGTGTACATGAATTCGGAACGGGACTTTGCCGTGGGGGAGGAACTGACTCTGGATATTGGCGGCGGTGAGAAGAATGTAAAGGTCTCGGGACTTCTGGCAGAGAGTATGTTTGACGTTACTGATGAGTCGGCAAACCTGATCTGCTCGGAGGAACTGTTCCGGGAACTGACCGGGGAGACGGACTACACGATCATCGACGTCCAGTTCAACAGCAGTGTGACAGATCAGGACGTGGAAGAGATCCGAAATCTTGCCGGAGAAAATGTCACTGTATCAGACAACCGGATGGAAAACAGCGAGGCAAGAGGGGGATATTATTCCTTCGCGCTGTTCCTTTACGGATTCCTCGCAGTGATCGCGCTGATCTCCGTATTTAATATCATCAACAGTATCTCCATGAGCGTATCGGCGCGGATCCGGGAGTACGGGGCCATGCGTGCTATCGGCATGAGCAGCAGGCAGATGATCCGTATGGTGGCGGCGGAAGCGGTGACCTATGTGGCGTGGGGAATCCTGATCGGGTGCGCTGCGGGGCTTCTGCTGAACTATAAGGTCTATGACCTGCTGGTAACTGACAGGTGGGGAACGCCCTGGTATCTGCCGGCAGGGGCGCTTGCGGTGATCGTCGCGGCGGTGGTCCTTGCGGCGGCAGCGGCTGTGCGGGGACCGGCGAAACGGATCCGGGAGATGTCCATTGTGGATACGATCAGTGCTTTGTAAATAATTCCTGTTCCTTATAAATTCCTTATATTTCTCCCCTATACTCCTTCCTGCAGAGGAAGAAACAGACCTCCTCTGCAGGAAGGAGTATTTCTATCATGGAAAATATCATACTGGAGACAAGATCACTGACAAAAAGTTTCCGGGGACAGCAGGAGCCGGCCCTGGACCGGGTCTCTCTTCGCATCCCGGAGGGATGTGTCTATGGCCTGCTCGGACCAAACGGAGCCGGGAAATCGACACTGCTCAAGATCATTACAGGGATGATGCGGCCGGATTCCGGGGAGGTGCTCTATCAGGGAAAGCCCTGGACAAGGGAATGTCTGAAAAGCACCGGCGCACTGATCGAGACGCCGCCCATCTACGGGAATCTGACGGCAAGGGAGAACCTGCTCGTCCGCACCACTGCTCTGGGACTGCCGGAAGACAGGATCGGGGAAGTGCTGAAGATCGCAGGACTTCCCGATACGGGGAAAAAGAAAGCGGGACACTTTTCCCTGGGAATGAAACAGAGGCTTGGGATCGCCGCCGCGCTGATCGCCAATCCCTCTTTCCTCATACTCGACGAGCCTGCCAACGGACTGGACCCTTTCGGCATACAGGAACTCCGGGAACTGATCAGAAGCTTCCCGGAAAAAGGGATCACAGTGCTGGTATCCAGCCATATCCTGAGTGAAGTAGAGCAGACGGCGGACCACATCGGGATCCTCTCCGGCGGGAGGCTGGGCTATCAGGGCGGGATGCCGCCCCAGGGGCATCTGGAAGAGATGTTCATGAAGATCGTGGCAAAGAACAGGAGAGGAGGGGAACTGTCATGAGACTGTACCGGGCGGAGAATTTAAAATTCAGACATACGGTTACCGGGAAACTCTGGATCCTGATGCAGACGCTCACCCTGCTTCTGGCTTATGGGATCTCCCGGGGAAACGGGATCAGTTCGGCGTACAACTGGTGGTATACACTGATGCTGCCGGGGATGGTGACTTTGTCCGCCTGTATGATCGGCGAGAAGGACCGGAAGGGAAAGAACCGGGCCGTCCTTTCTCTTCCATCGAGTCCGGGAAAAGTCTGGGATGCTAAGATCCTGGTGGGGATGAAAACACTGCTTCTGGCAAATCTGCTCGGCGCGGCGGCAAACCTGATCCTGGGTCTGTATCTCATTCCCAGGTTCTGGATACCTCAGGTCCTGGAGATTTCTCCTGCGCAGATCGCCGCCTCCGGGGCGGTGATGACGGCGGCAACGCTGTGGCAGATCCCGCTCTGTCTCTGGATGAGCCAGAAATGGGGATTCCTTCCGGCACTGATCCTCAATATGATCCTTAACGGCTCCGGTCCGCTGGCAGCGGTCACGCCTTACTGGATCCTTGATCCCTGGGCGATCCTTCCCCGGCTCATGACCGGGATCATCGGGATCCTTCCCAACGGTCTTCCGGCCGTGCCCGGGAGTATGACCTACACACCGGGCATCACGGACAACAGCGTTATCATTCCGGGCGTGATGGTGACGATTGCCTGGCTTGCCGTGCTGTGGGGACTGTCTCGGTTCTGGTATGAGAGAAAGGGGGCGCAGACAGTATGAAAGGATTTGCAGATCTGATGAAAAGCGAGTGGATGCGGATCCGGCATACGGCGCTGTTCTGGATCCACCTGGTCCTGCCTACAGCGGGAGCGGCACTCTTTTTGTGGTACTACAGTTTTGCAAAATGGGACACCGTGGATAAAGTACGGATGTATCTGCAGGTGGTCTCCTGTGTCTGGCCCTTCCTCTGCGGAGCGGTCTGCGGCATGGCGGAGGAAATGGAGGCGGACTGCGGATACCAGAACTTTTTCTGCCTCCCGGGAAGAAAGTTCCAGGCATTTTTATCCAAATGGTGTCTGCTGATGCTGGCAGGGCTTTTTTCCTGCCTGACAGCGGTCATGGGCTTTGCAATGGTCTACGGACTGTTCCCCGGCGGGGATGTGTATGCCCTGGCGGTGTATCTGGAAGAGGCGGCAGTCATCTGGCTTGGCCAGGCGGCGGTCTATCTGATCCATCTCGTTCTGGCGTTTTCCTTCGGGAAGGGCATATCCATCGGAATCGGGATCCTGGGAACCTTAAGCGCCTTTCTGATGCTGACCGGGATGGGAGACGGGATCTGGATGTTTTTCCCGTGGAGCTGGAGTGGCAGGTTCTGTTTCTATCTGCTATTATATATGACGGGAAAAGACGGAAAGGCTGAGATCAATCCGGTGATCGTAAATGAACTGGGAATATGTCTTTTGCTGTTCCTGCTCCTTACTGCCGCATCATTTCTCTGGTTTTGGAGATATGAGGGGAGAAGGACGGAGTCTGATTGAAACGGTGACAGAAAGAAGGAGGAGAAAGACAAAATGGGGGCAAGGATACTGGCTGTGGATGATGAGGAAGGAATCCTCCGGCTGTTAAAACGAGCGCTTGAGCGGGACGGGAACGTGGTGGATACGGTGTCGGACCCGTTGCAGCTCCTTGATAGGAAGAAAGACACGAATCAGTATGACCTGATCCTCCTTGATGTGATGATGCCCGGGATCGACGGGTTCACTCTTCTTGGCAGGATGCGGGATGAGATCGACTGCCCCGTCCTGTTCCTGACTGCGAAGACTGCCGAGGAGGATCTGATGAAAGGATTCGGTCTGGGGGCAGACGACTACATCCGCAAGCCCTTCGGGATCGGGGAACTCCGTGCCAGAGTGGAGGCTCATCTGAGGAGGGAAAAACGGGAGAAGAAACACGCGGTCACAGTGGGAGGACTCCGGTTTTGTCTCAGAGAAAAGCGGATCGAGTATGAAGGGGATACGGTCCCGTTGACGTCAGGGGAGTATGAGATCTGTGAATGTCTGGCGCTCCATCGCGGCCAGGTGTTCTCAAGAGAGCAGATTTACGAGCATGTGTACGGATATGACAAAGAGGGGGACGACTCCGCGGTCACGGAGCATGTCAAAAACATCCGGGCAAAGTTCCGGAAACTGGGACTCTCTCCGGTGGAAACCGTGTGGGGGATCGGATACAGATGGAAGGCATAAGAGCTGGAGCAGAAAAGAGCAGGAAAGCGTAGAAAAGAGCCGGAGAGAGCCGGAGGAGAGCGCAGCAGGAATACTTCAGCAGTTACAGGGTACTCCTGTTGGTAATGAAAGAGGGAAGAAGATGGGACAGAGAAGAAAAAGGACAAGAAAACAGAGTCTGTACATGGTGTTTATCCGGTATCTGCTTCGGTTCTGCGTACTGACGGTGATCCTGGCAGCAGGAACGCTGGTCGCTTATACCGTACTCGTAAACACCGGGATCGTCCGTCTGCCCACTTATGAGCAGAGCCGGATCGAGGAAGCGGCGGATGAGATACGGCAGGGAGGAGACGAAGCAGCGCTGCTCCCGGACAGCTGTGAGTTCGGAGTCTATGATCCTGACGGGAACTATCTATATGGCACGTTTGAGGAAAATGAGAGACAGGAAGGCTGGGAGCGGTGGAAGAACGGAGATACCGGGGCGTTTTACAACATTTTTTACCGGAGTATACAGAAAGACGACGGGAATCTGGTGATCGTCCGATACCAGATGGTGGCAAAATTCTCTGATCCGTTTTTGCGGGAGATCTTCCCCAACGCAGAGTTCCTGATCCTGTTCATCGCGCTGCTCCTTTTCCTGACGGAGGCGGTGCTTACAGCACGGAATTTCGGGAGATATCTGAAAAGACGTCTGGATACACTGACGGAGATCGCAGCGAAAGTGGGGCAGGAAGATCTGGATTTTGAACGGGAATACTCAGATATCCGGGAGGTGGACGACGTCCTTGGAGCGCTCTTCAAGATGAAGGAGGCTCTGCAGAGATCCCTGGAGGAACAGTGGGAGTCCCGGAGGCAGAAACAGGAACAGATCGCGGCTCTTGCCCATGATATCAAGACCCCGCTGACCATCATCCGGGGAAATGCGGAACTGATGCAGGAGACGGAGAGTATGGAAGAAATACGGGCGTGGGACCAGGAGATCCTGGACAATGCGGCAGAACTGGAACGGTATCTGGCGGTGCTCCAGGAGACGGTCCGGACGTCGGAACAGGGAAAGCAGACTGGAGGAAGTGAGTCTGCCGGGCAGGCAGCGGAAAAAGTTATGAGGCAGGCCGCAGAGCATCGTGAAGAAAAAATGAAGTCTTCCGAAATCCGGGAGGCGGAAGGAAGTTTTCCTGCCGGCCTGTTCCTGGAGGAGGTGCGCAGGAAGGCGGAGGCTCTTGGAAGGACGAAAAAGCTTGCGGTCGAGTGTTCATTCCCGGAAGAGGAGTTTCTGATCCGGGGTAGGGAAGGATTTCGGGAGGACCTGATGCGTGCTGTCGGGAATGTGATATCCAACGGGGTGGATTACTCTCCGGCGGAGCAGACACTGTGGATCCGGGCAGAACTGCGAGCCCGGCCAGGACGGAAAGAAATATCCGGGCAGGAAACGTTTTCTGAGGAAAAACAGGGTGGCGGGACCTTCCTTCAGATCACAGTCACGGACAGCGGGCAGGGATTCTCCAAAGAAGCGCTGCGGCATGGGACGGAACAGTTCTATCAGACGGACAAGAGCCGCGCCGGAACAGCACATTACGGGCTGGGACTTTACATTGCGCGGACGGTACTGGAAGAAAACGGCGGGGGGCTGGAGATTGGGAATTCTGAAGAAACCGGAGGCGGCGAGGTCAGGATATATGTTCCCTGCTTGACGACATTTTGAGATGTGGATAAAATGGAATGAAGAATGATCAAAGCAGATAAGAGGAGATGACTATCGTGAACATTCGAGAGGATATCATAAGAAAATGGTTTGGCATGTGGCTTACGGCAGAGGATACCGGCATTACTGACATCTTCACCGAAGACGCGGTCTACATCGAAAGCTGGGGACCGGAGTACCACGGAGCCGCGGCGATCCGGCACTGGTTTGAGGAGTGGAACACCCGGGGAAAGGTGCTCAGGTGGGACATCCGGCAGTTTTTTCATGACAGGGATCAGACAGTCGTGGAGTGGTATTTTGAGAATGTTATGAACGACGGGACGGCGGACGCCTTTGACGGGATGAGCCTGATCCGCTGGGCAGCAGGGGAACGGATGTGTTACCTCCAGGAATTCGGATGCAACCGAAACCGGTATGATCCCTATGAGAAAGGGGAAACACCGAGGTTTCGGGATGAGAAGGCAAAGTGGTTTTAGGAGAAAGCAGGAGGCGTTCTATGAAAAAGGAAGCGAAAAAGATTCCCGTAAGTGACAAAGCCCCCAAAAAAGAAAAGGAACTCAGGGAACGGTCCTATGAATATGGGCTCCCGGAATATCTCCAACATGATCTGGATGCTTATAAGGAAGGACTGAAAAATGGTTCCTCTCTGTTGGACTGTCTGTGGGGGGAATTATATGGAAGTATCAATTCAGCAGAAATCAGCGATGGAACGATCACACAAGAACATGCTGATTACCTGAGAAAAAAATTTTTATGGGGAGGAGGACAAAATGAATCTGATTGATTTTACAGAC
>HHCFC02800__coassemble_1054_pt1 | contig 50196 bp, 54 predicted proteins | sample HHCFC02800__metabat2_high_PE_058 | metagenome-assembled genome bin HHCFC02800 | reverse complement strand
CGATGATCACATTTCAGTAACAAGCCTTTTCGCTTATACTTTTTTAACCACAGATATAATAGCAAAAATCATTTGCTTTGTCCAGAAAAATACTAACCAAAAAAAGTTTGTAAATTTTGTAAAAATTTCATAAAGTTTCTTCGGTACGATCTTCTACATTTGACAGGATTTAAAATATCCATCGAAGTTATCCATAACTCCAAAATACAGTGATCCTGCAGTGATCGGCATCCTCCGCATAAGTATAACTCACACTGTCCAGTCCGTAGTAGGAAGCCAGGTTCTGTGCCGCCTGCGGGAGCAGTTCATTGATCACGGGATCCCTCGCCTCACTGTAGACTGAAGCGTCGGAAAATTTACACACAAAACTCTCTTCCCCTGCATAGACGCTGTCATTCATCTTCTGAAGGAGTTCTTCGGGATCAAAGCTGTCATAATACATCCCGTTCATCCTGTAATAGTTCAGGTCATCGGATGTACAGGCAGGATATGCCACCTCTTCCCACTGCGTGTGGTCCACCATGATCTCCGCGTCTGTGCAGCACAGATAATCATAATTGATGCTCCCGGATGGAACACTCTCTCCATTTTCCTCCTGGAGGAACACCGGATCTCCGAATGTCGTATCCATCTGATAGTATTTGCCGCCGCAGTTCACGATATTCCAGGCATGCGCTCCCTGACCTTCTATGTCCCCGATCACATAGATACAGGGGATCCCCATCTGTCCGAGAAGATACTGTGCCATCCGGGAATAACCTGCACAGACAGATCTCTTTCCCACCATAGAACTGTAGATATTCTGATTGTCCGGCGCATTTACGTCGTACTCCACCGTATTTACTATATACTCGTAGATATATCGTATCTTTTCATAATCCGAGGCACTGCTGTCGATCCCTGCAAGACATTCCTGTGTTGCCGTATCGATCTGCGCCTGACGTTCCTCTTTTTCCCGCTGAGAGCACGTATATCCCGGGATGACCTCCGTATACTCATCATAAATAGTCAGGCTCGTATTTCCCGCGCACCAGAAAAGCTCCGGGCGGTCGTAGAGGAGATACTCATATACTTTTCCCACGTCATCTTCCTCTGTGGCATGGATCCGGATCATTTCCTCCATGCCGGTCACCCCCTGGAGGATCTCTCGATAGATCGTCTGTTCCCGCTCTGTGAGCTGCCGGAAATAGAAACCATCTGAAGCTTCCTCCTCCGTGACTGTCAGTTCCGGGAACCCGGTCTCGTCCTTCAGGGAACCTGCCGCTGCCCCTGCCGCCTCTCCCACCGTCTCCTGAGCCGTCTCAAGCATCTCCGGCAGGATATACCTTGCAGCCGCAGCGGCTCCTCCTGCAAGCGCCAGGAAGAGGACCAGTCCTGCTATCTTCGGAAATACTCTCTTTTTCCGTCTTCTCCTTCTTCTCGCCATGCCTCTCCTCTCTGTATCTGCTGTAACAGATCCTTTGCCAGCCTTTCTCTATGTCAGTTCCGCGATCCTGGAGACCCCGACGTAGATCTCCGAGATCTTATACCACGTTTTATAATCCACCACACCGGTCACCGGCAGCCCGAACACGGACTGGATCTTCTCCACCGCTTCTTCCGTCGCGGGACCGTATACTCCGTCTGCATCAATCTTCAGTATCGCCGGATAAGCCCCTGCGATCACATTGATCTCCTCCTGCATCTGACGGACTTTCTCGCCTCTTGACCCCCGCTCCAGATCACTTCCCGGCCAGGATGCGGGAATGCCTGAGATTTCCTGTGCCGTATTGATATACATATCGTCCCCGTAATAGTAACGGAGGATCTCGATCGGGCTGTATCCCTGGTCTCCCAGTTCCTTGGACCCCCATTGGGTCATCCAGTTCGGGCAGGTCACTCTCCTGCCGTCGCAGTACTGGGTCAGGATCGGCTGCCGTACATTCGGCCTGGAAAGATAGTTTGAAAAAAGTTCATCTACGATCACCGAGATCGACTCGTAGATATTCCGCTCCGGGATCCATTTGTGGTCAAACGCGGTGGAGGAAGTGATCGTAAAATCATACCCCCTGTTTCTGTACCACTCAGTGTAAACCCGGTTTAGTGTAAATGACATGATCGCCAGCACATTGGCACGGATCGTATCTGCCGGCCATGTTGCGTAGATCTCACTGGACGCCACATTTTTGATATAATCTTTGTATTTCACATAATAATTGTTTGCTGTACTGTCCCGGGGTGAACCGTCATGTACCACGATATACTCCGGTATGACCACCCGGCTCAGGACGATCTCCCCGCTCTCATTGGTCGGCTTGATCTCATCCTCCGCGATCTTCGGAGGGTACTCCCCGTAGAGGGTATGTGCCGGGATGACAAAGACTTCTTCTTCCTCCTGCCCGTTATCACTTGGCCGCATCCGCACATTCTGGATCGCCTTTGTGTTTGCCAGGATCTCTGTCCCTGCGATGCTCACCGGCTCAAAGCCCGGCGCGCTGATATCCAGAGTGTACTCAGAATAAGGCTGTCTCTCATTGTTCCGGTCCAGGCTCCACTCCTCCGGCGGAGCATCCAGCTCGATGGTCTCTGTCTGGCCGGAAGAGTCTGTGGTCAGCCTCTCCAGCGTACTCTCCGGGATCCCTGTGTAAGAAATGGAAATTTCCGCATTCGTTATCGGAAAAGATGTTACGGACGACACCACATTGATCTGGAGACTCCCTTTCTCCAGAGCCTCGTCCTGCATTGCTCTTATTTCACTCATAGCTGCCTCTGCTCAAGATCATTTCTTTAATATATATGCAGAGACAGCCGTTTAGAACAACTTTAAGATCAGAACAGCTTTAAGATGTCATTGTACATGACGACGACCATCAGTGCCATAAGAAGCGCAAAACCGGCAAAATGGACCATGCCCTCTTTCTCCGGCGGCACACGTTTGCGCCGTACTGCCTCGACGATCAGGAAGACAAGCCGTCCGCCGTCAAGCGCCGGGATCGGGAGCAGGTTCATAACACCCAGGTTGGCGGATATGAAGACTGCGAAATTCATCAGGTTCAGGACCACCATCAGAAGTCCCTCCGGGGCTGCTGCCTGGTACACGCTGTCCACCACGCCCACGATCCCCACGGGACCTGACATGTCTTTGATCCCCACCTGTCCGCTCACCAGCATCCGGAGGCTGTCGATGGCGTAGGTGACCCAGTATCTCACAGTATAAACTCCGTATTCAAGGGATCCCAGGATCCCCGGCTTCACAGGGCCGCTGCTGATAACGCCGAGTTTCGGGGAGGTGTCTCCTTCAAGCTGCCGTGCCTCAATCACAGCCGTATACTCCTCCCCGTCCCGCTCGTAGACTACTTCCAGGGTCGTCTCGTCGGAGTGGGTCAGCGTATAGAGACTGATATCATTCCAGATGTAGACCCGTCTCCCGTTGATCTCTTTGATCTCATCCCCCGCCTGCATCCCCTGCTCTGCTGCGGAATAGCCTTCGCTCACAGCGCTGATCGTGGTGGGCTGGTATCCCACAAAAAGGATGATGATCACACTCATGATCCAGGCCAGGATCAGGTTAAAGACCGGACCTGCAGCGATAACAGATATCCTCGCCCAGACGGATTTGCTGTTAAAGCTCCCCTCCGACATATCATCCGCATCATCTTCCCCCATCATGCAGGCACCTCCGAAAGGCAGGAGCTTAAGACAGAATTTTGTCCCTCCGAACTCTTTTCCTATCAGCGTCGGTCCCAGCCCCAGGGAAAATTCATCCACACGGATACCATTTGCTTTCGCCAGGAGAAAATGTCCCAGTTCATGGAAAATGATAATAAAGCTGAATAGTAGGATCGCTATAATAATACCCATTGATTACCACCTGTTTTTAATAAATTCATATGTTTCCTGCTCGGTCTTTAGTATCTCTTCCACTGCAGGCTCCGGAATATTTTTATGATTCTCCATACATGCCTGTATGATCTCAGGGATCTCCAGATACCGGATCTTCCTGTCCAGGAACATGGCGACCGCCTTCTCATTGGCCGCATTGAAGACTGTGGGGAGAGATCCGCCTGTGCGCCCCGCCTCAAAGGCGAGTTTCAGTCCGTAAAATGTTTCCAGATCCGGCTTTTCAAATGTGATCTGGTTCAGTTTCCAGAAATCCAGTCTTTCTCCCGGCAGGTATCTCCGCTCGGGATAATAGAGCGCATACTGGATCGGAAGCTTCATATCCGGAGTGCCGAGCTGTGCGATAACGGCTCCGTCCTCATACTCTACCATGGAGTGGATGATGCTCTGGGGCTGTACGACCACCTGGATCTGATCCACGGTAACGCCAAACAGCCATTTTGCCTCGATCACTTCCAGTCCTTTATTTACCATGGTAGAGGAATCGATCGTGATCTTCCGTCCCATCTCCCAGTTCGGATGCTTCAGCGCGTCCTCCACCTGGATATGCTCCAGCTCTTCCCGCTTCTTCCCCCGGAACGGACCGCCGGAAGCAGTCAGAAGGATCTTGTGGAGCGCTTTTCTCTGACCTCCCTGGAGAGACTGAAAGATGGCGCTGTGCTCGCTGTCCACCGGAAGGATGGACACGCCGCACTCTTTTGCCAGAGGCATGATGATATGTCCTGCCGTGACCAGAGTCTCCTTGTTCGCAAGGGCGATATCCTTTCCTGCCCTTATCGCTTCGATGGTCGGACGGATCCCGATCATTCCCACGATCGCGGTCACGAGGATCTCGGACTCCGGCACTGCCGCCACCTCCAGAAGCCCGTCCATGCCCGAGACCACACGCACATCCATATCCGCAAGGCGGCTCTTTAACTCTGCCGCCCTCTCTTCTTTCCACACCGCGGCAAGACGGGGTCTGAACTCCCGGATCTGGCGTTCCAGAAGGTCGATATTGTTCCCGGCTGCGAGAGCCGTCACTTCCAGATCTTTGTTTGTCCTTACGATCTCCAGTGTCTGGGTGCCGATGGAACCGGTCGATCCCAGTATCGCGATTTTCTTCATATTATGCTATACCTCTTCTTTTCTCTCTGAATGTACTTCTTGATATCATGTGATCCTGCTTCTCCCTGTAAGACCGCAGGAAGACTGCCGGACAGTGCCTCCCGCTCCTCAGAGCAGGATCGCCAGATAGTAAATGATAGGCGCGGTAAAGATCACGCTGTCAAACCGGTCCAGGATCCCTCCGTGTCCCGGGATCAGTTTTCCGTAATCTTTGATGTTATGGTAACGTTTGATGGCAGACGCGGCAAGGTCTCCCACCTGGGAGATCGCACCTCCCACCGCTCCTATCACAGCAAATTCAAAAACGCTGACACCTGCATTTCCCCAGTGGTTGATCGCCAGCGCGTAGAGCACTCCGATCAGAGCAGCTCCCACGATCCCGCCGATCCCGCCTTCCACGGATTTCTTCGGGCTCAACACCGGCGCCATCTTGTGCTTTCCGATGAGCATCCCCACACAGTATGCGCAGGTATCGCATCCCCATGCACAGACAAAGACAAGCCAGACCGTAAATACTCCGCCTGGGAGGATCCTTGTCTGATAGATATAAGACAGCATCACCGCCACATAAAATACTCCGAAGAACGCTGCCATGATCTGCTGGGTGTTATATTTCGGATAAGCGAAGACCAGCACCGCCATCTGACAGATCAGATGTCCCAGGAAGAGCAGCATGAACCAGTCCAGTGCATCCCCCGGCAGGATAGGCTTAAAATAGAGGAGCCCATAATAAAGCACCGCAAATATATATCCCACGATCCCCGGAGCTTTCTTCTCGATCCCAAAGACTTTATACAGCTCTGTCAGCCCGATCAGGCTGATCGCGAGCAGCACCGCAAAAAGAAGGTTTCCGCCTGTTATCAGGGTGATCAGTGCGATGATCACCAGAAGTATCCCGCTTAACAGCCGTGTTTTAAACATATCCTATTCCCCCTCTACTCCACCGAAACGTCTGTGCCTGTGATTGTATTCCTCGATCGCTTTCACCAGTTCATCCTTTGTAAAGTCAGGCCAGGGCACGTCTGTAAAATAAAACTCCGAGTAGGCAAGCTGCCAGAGCAGATAGTTGGAAAGACGCTGCTCCCCGCTTGTCCGGATCATAAGGTCCGGGTCCGGGATGTCGTGAGTATCCAGATACGATCCATATACCGACTCATCGATCTTCTCCGGATCCAGTTTTCCGGCCGCACAGTCCTGTGCCATCCGCTTTGCAGCACGGGTCAGTTCGTCCCGGCTCCCATAGTTCAGGGCGATCGTAAAATTCAGCCCTCCGTTGTCCGCTGTTGCCTCTTCCAGTTCTCTGATCCTGTTCTTGATATCATCGTCCAGCGGTTTGATATCTCCGATCACGCGGACCTTCATATCATTTTTTGCCGCGGTCTTCAGACAGGTCTTCATATAATTGCGGAGCAGTTTCATCAGCGCGTCCACCTCGTCCTTGGGACGGTTCCAGTTCTCTGTGGAAAAAGCATACACGGTGAGATATTTTATCCCCATCCGCCATGCTTCTTCACAGATCTTTTCCACGTTTTTACTTCCCTGGGCATGCCCGTAATTTCTCGGCATTCCTTTGGATCTTGCCCAGCGGCCGTTTCCGTCCAGGATGATCGCTATATGCTGCGGTACTCTCATTTTCTTTTCCTCTCCCATCTTTTATTCTGCCGGTACCCGCCCTGCATGAGCACGGGCGGATATCAGAACAAAAGGAGGCCTAAGATTAAGCCCCCTTTCTGTTTTCGCATCCTGCCTATACTGTCATGATCTCTTTTGACTTTACTTCAACCATCCTGTCGATCTTCTCGATATATTTATCTGTGATCTTCTGAAGTGCGTCTTCCAGATCTTTGATGCCGTCCTCTGATATCTCTGTTCCCTTCAGTTTCTTAAACGCCACATTCCCGTCGCGGCGGATATTGCGGACAGCCACCTTTGCCGCCTCGCCTTTCTTCTTTACATCTTTTGCCAGTTCTTTTCTGCGCTCCTCTGTCAGCTCCGGGAATACCAGGCGGATCGAGGATCCGTCGTTGGTCGGGTTGATCCCGATGTCAGATGTGAGGATCGCTTTCTCGATGGTCTTTAACATGCTCTTCTCCCAGGGCTGGATCTGGATCATCCTTGCCTCAGGCACGGAGACATTTGCCACCTGCTGGATCGGGGTGGGCGCTCCGTAATAGTCGACCACGATCTTGTCCAGCACATGGGGATTGGCGCGTCCCGCCCGGATCGTTGCAAGCTCGGAATCAAGATTATTGATCGTCTTTGTCATCTTATTATCATATACAGTTAATTTTTCATCCATACCAAAGGTCCTCCTAAACTGTTACTTTTGTTCCTGTGAAATTTCCGCTCATCGTCTCCACGATGCTGTTCTCTTCATTCAGTCCGAATACGAGCATCGGCATCTTGTTCTCCAGACAGAGGATCGAAGCTGTCAGGTCCACTGCCGCCAGCTTTTTGTCGATCACTTCCTGGATCGACACCTCATCATATTTGACCGCATCCGGATTGACCTTAGGGTCACTGTCATAGATCCCGTCGATCGCCTTCGCAAGGAGCATCGCGTCCGCTTCGATCTCAATGGCGCGCAGCACTGCTCCTGTATCTGTTGAAAAATACGGATGTCCTGTGCCTCCCGCAAAGAAGATCACCTTTCCTGACTCAAGTGCCTCCACTGCAGCGTCTTTCGAAAAGAGGGATGTAAAGGATCCGCATACAAACGGTGTAAAGACTTCTGTTTTCATACCGACATAGCGGAAAATGTCAGACACATAAATACAGTTCATCACCGTGGCGAGCATCCCGATCTGGTCAGCCTTTGTGCGGTCTATCGTCTCGCTCGTCCGTCCCCGCCAGAAGTTTCCTCCTCCTGTCACGATCGCCACCTGGATCCCGTCATCTACAAGCTTCTTTACCTGTTTTGCCACACCGATGCAGGTCGCCTCGTCAAATCCGGTCTTCTTTTCTCCTGCCAGCGCTTCTCCGCTCAATTTCAGCAAAATTCTCTTCATGTCTGTAGTACTCCTTTGATTTACTCACTAACTAAAATGAAGTATAACATAAGTTTTCCAATTTGTCATGTATATATCCCGCATCTCTCTCATCCGTCATGACTGTCAGTCTGTCCCCGGCAAGGAGCACGGTCTTTCCCCTGGGGATCATCTCTTTTCCTTCCCGCTCAAGCGATACGAGAAGGCAGTTGTTCGGCCAGTGGATATCCATGACTTTCCGTCCTTCCAGGACAGAGCCGCCCATGATGATATATTCGCTCAGGACCTTCTGTCCTCCGGCGTTCCCTTTCTTCCTGTCTCCCTGCCCCTCCAGGATCCGTCCCAGAAGGCTCTCATAGATCGGCTCGGACCTTAACAGTGTTGCCGTAATGTACGCCGCCACAGAGACCACCGCAAGAGAGAGCATCTGGCTGACCGAGCCGGACATCTCAAAGAGAAGGATGATCCCGGTGATCGGGGCACGCACGATGGCGGTGAAAAAGCCTGCCATGGCGAGGAGCACAAAATTATTGATATACATCGGATCCAGCCCGAAGAGCTGTACCGCTGCCATGGCAAAAGCCCCTCCGAGAAGGGAGCCTAAGATCAGCAGCGGGAAGAAGATGCCGCCCGGCGCTCCGGACCCGAAACTGACTGCCGAGAACAGGAGCTTCACCACAAAAGTGAGCAGGATCAGACCGAGAGTCATCTCCCCTGCCGTCAGGGAAACGATCAGACCGCTTCCGCTTCCCAGCACGGAAGGCATCACAAGCCCCACCGCCCCTGCTGCGAGAAAGGCGATCACAAGCCGTCCCGTCACTCCGAGGAAGGCAGGTTTTTTATAGAGGTCCTGAGCTTTGAGCATCATCCGGTTATAGAACGCTCCCACTACTCCCAGGATCACGCCCAGGATCAGGAGCATCCAGTAATGCTCCTGGGGAAGAGCGTGTTCAATGGTGAACTGGAACACCGGGTCGATCCCGATGATATGGGATGAGATAAAGTCAGCGGTCACAGAAGCCGTCATCACAGAGATCAGGATATTCATGGAAAATCCTTTATGTATCTCCTCAAGAGAAAACATCATCCCTGCCAGAGGAGCGTGGAACGCAGCTGCAAGCCCTGCGCTTGCCCCGCAGGTCATCAGATATTTTTCTTCCGTCTTTCCCCGGTCCAGAAGGCGTGAGACTCCCTGTCCGGTCATTGCCCCCAGCTGGATAGACGGACCTTCCCTTCCCAGAGAGAGCCCGCCCAGGATACACAGGAATCCTCCGATGAATTTTGCAGGGAGGACCCGTTTCCAGTTCTCGGACAGTTTCCCGAGGATCTCGCCCTCTACCTGAGGGATCCCGCTGCCGGAGATCATGGGTTCCAATTTTACCAGTTTTCCCACGATCACTGCCAGCAGGACGAGGACCGCCAGCCATGCCGCGATCCGCAGGGGATCCTTCCCGACAAATCCCAGGATCTCATCCAGCGCATTTCCGGCAAAGGTCAGCGCCAGTCTGTAGAGCAGCACCACAAGCCCTGCCGCAACTCCCACCAGCAGCCCTTCCCCGATCAGGATGACCGGGAACCGTTCGGCGCGGCGGATAGTTTGAGATATGTTTTTCTTCATAAACTCTCCCCCTCCCATATACTCTTGTATCGTTTCCCGGCATCTACAGACCGATCAGCATGGAAAACAGCACGGTGATGATCCCGCAGATCCCAATGGCGAGACCGCTCATGGCGCCTTCCACTTCACCGATCTCGATCGCTTTCGACGTTCCCACCGCATGGCTGGAGGCTCCGATCGCCAGTCCTGCTGCCACAGGATCCGTGATCCGGAACACTTTGATGAGGAAAGGCGCAAGGATCCCTCCTAAGATCCCTGTGCCGATCACCGCCACCACAGTGATGGGCACCACGCCTCCCGCCGGCTCTGAAATGCTCACCGCGATGGGCGTAGTCACGGATTTCGGCAGAAGGGACACCGTCAAGCTCTCATCCAGCCCGAACAGCCTGCACAGAGCATAGACGCTCGCCATGGACGCTGCAGAACCGGCTCCGCACCCCATAAGGATCGGGAGCCAGTATTCCTTTAATATCTTCCTCTTTGTATAGATCGCCACGGCAAGGCAGGCGGTCGCCGGAGCAAGGAACATATTGATGATCTCTCCGCCCACATTGTAGGATTCATAAGGGATCCCGAAAAGGACCAGCACGCCGGCTGTAAGGACGATGGCGATGATCAGAGGATTGCACACCGGCGTCTTCAGTTTTTGGTTCAGTTTCACCCCGATGCCAAACGTGACCACACTCAGAGCCACTCCGAAATAGGGTGATGCAAACAGTTCTTCCAAGATTTCTCCCTCCTCTGTGTCATTTTTTTCTCTTCCGCATCAGGTACAGGGTAAAACGGACCGTATAAGCCGTCACCGCAAACGTGATGACCGTTGAGACTGTGCAGATGATGATAAGCTGCACCACCGCGTTCTTCAGGATATCCATGTAGTTGATGATGCTCACCCCCGCGGGGATAAAGAAGAAAGCCATGTTTTCCAGCAGAAAGTCTGCCTTTTCCTGGATATGTTCGATCTTCAGGATACCGGCTGCCAGACAGAGAAACAGCAGGATCATGCCGATGATGCTCGCCGGGAAGATCCCCGGGAAAAGCTTTTCGATGAGCAGACTGATCCAGCAGACAGAAAATATGATGCCAATCTGTTTTATGATCTTCATTTTCACTTTCCTTTATTTTATAGTGTAACGTCAGAACCGCATGACCGCTCTGTGCTATGACAGGCACTCCGAACACATCTGCCGTTCTGCGTCCAAAATATCCACATGATAAAATACCACTATGGTATAAGTATGTCAACGGAGATAATTTTACTTGACATTCTTTCCTGTATGATTTATGATACAAATGTTTTCACACTTTAAACAACTAAAATTTTACAGTGCGAAGTTACATCTAAAATTTTTATCAATATATTTTTGGAGGATAACCTAAATGATCATTGTACTGAAACCACACACGACCGAAGAAAATATAACACGCGTAGAAAATCTTGTCAAAAAGCGCGGGCTTGACACTCATGTAGTCCGCGGAACTGAGATGACGATCATCGGCTGCATCGGAGATACCACCCTGATCGATCCCCGCCAGTTTGAGGTTGACAGTTCCGTTGACAAAGTCATGCACGTACAGGAACCTTATAAACTTGCCAACCGGGCTTTCCATCCGGAAGACTCTGTGATCGATGTCTCCGGCGTAAAGATCGGCGGCGGGCATCTCGGGCTGATCGCCGGTCCCTGCTCTGTGGAATCCTTTGATCAGGTCCTCGGGATCGCCAGAGCAGCCAAGGAATCCGGGGCAAACCTGCTCCGCGGCGGCGCGTTCAAGCCGAGGACCAGCCCCTACTCTTTCCAGGGGCTCGGACTGGAAGGGCTTGACATCCTCTGCGCAGTAAAAGAAGAAGTCGGTCTCCCCATCGTAACGGAGCTCATGTCTCCGCAGTATCTTGACATCTTCAATGAGAAAGTGGATCTGATCCAGATCGGAGCGCGCAATATGCAGAACTTTGACCTGCTCAAGCAGCTCGGTCAGGTTGACCGCCCTATACTTCTCAAACGCGGCTTAAACGCCACCTACGAGGAGTGGATCATGTCAGCGGAGTACATCATGGCGGCGGGAAACGAAAATGTCATCCTCTGCGAGAGAGGGATCCGTACCTTCGAGACTTTCACGAGAAACACCCTTGATCTGCAGAGTATCCCGGTGCTCCGCAAGAAGACCCACCTTCCGGTGGTCGTGGATCCCAGCCACGCAGGCGGAAAATGGTGGCTGGTAGAGCCGATGGCAAAAGCCGCTGTCGCAGCCGGCGCCGACGGGCTTATGATCGAAGTCCACAACGATCCCGAGTGCGCACTGTGTGACGGAGCCCAGTCCCTGAAACCGGAAAAATATGATGCACTTCTCAAACAGGTACGTCAGATTGCAGAAGTTGTAGGAAAGATTCTGTAAATTTCTTTAAAAGGTGCCGTGTACTTTTGAAAAAGTGCCTGGCACCTTTTAATATCATTTTCTAAAAAAGGAGTTTCCTCAAATGAAGTTGACAGTTAATTTAGGCAAAAACACCTATGATATCTATATCGAAAGGGGAATCCTCTCCAAAGCCGGGGAATATATCAGAAAAGTCTTTAATGGGCAAAAAATCATGATAATTTCGGATGACAATGTCTTTCCCCTGTATGGAGACGCGCTCCTGGGCTGCCTGGGTGGATATGAATGCCACACACTTGTACTGCCTCACGGAGAGCCCACCAAAAGTTTCCAGACACTGCCCTCCGTCTATTCCGCACTCCTTGATGCACGGCTGACCAGGAGTGATCTGGTCATCGCCCTGGGCGGAGGCGTGATCGGCGATCTTGCCGGCTTTGCGGCTGCAAGCTATCTGCGCGGCGTGAAACTGATCCAGATCCCTACCTCTCTCCTGGCACAGGTGGACTCCTCCGTAGGCGGAAAGGTCGCAGTGGATCTTCCGGAGGGAAAAAATCTTGTTGGCGCGTTCTATCATCCCAAAATGGTTCTGATCGACCCTGACGTTCTTGACACCCTGCCGCGCCATTTTATCGCTGACGGAATGGGTGAGGTGATAAAATACGGATGTATCAAAGACTCCCGGCTGTTTGATCTCCTGTGCTCCTATGATTCATTTGAGAGCCTGAGACCAGATCTCACAGATGTGATCACACGCTGCGTTGACATCAAAAGAGAGGTTGTAGAAGCCGACCAGTATGACAAAGGTGAGCGCATGCTCCTGAATTTCGGACATACCCTTGCCCATACTGTAGAGCAGCATTATAACTATGAGAGGGAAAGCCACGGTGAAGCGGTCGGCATCGGTATGTACCAGATCACAAAGATCGCCGAGGAGAAAGGACTGTCTGATCCCGGATGTGCGGAAAAGATCAGAAAAGCTCTCGATATCTACGGTCTGCCCTGCCAGTGTGGTCTTCCTCTCTCCGTCCTGACCGATGCTGTCACCCTGGATAAAAAGAATCTGGACGGGCACCTCAATGTTGTACTCTTAAAAGAGATCGGAAAAAGTTACACATACCCGACAGATGTAAGCTTTTTTGCCGGAGACGACATCATTTAGAATATAATTTGGAAACAATTCAGAAAACGGTGATAAAAAGTACCTGACACCTTTTAAAAAGTACCTGGCACTTTTTACCGCCGTTTTCTGATAATTCTGTAAATTTCCCTGTCAGCCCTTCTCTTTTACAGCACCGCCCAGGGATCTTCCTTCCCCTCCGCCCGAAGAAGGCAGCTCTCAATGGAATGTTTCACCATATCGCTCACCGCCTGGTCGGTATAGAACGCCATATGCGGAGTCACGATCACATTCGGGAAGCCCCGGAGGATATACAGATCCCGCTTGCTCAGGACCTCTGACTTCAGGTCATTGTAATACAGTCCGAACTCATCTTCTATCACATCCAGCCCGGCAGCCCCTACTTTTCCTGACTCTATCCCCTCGATCAGCGCCTTTGTATCGATCAGGCCTCCCCGCGCCGTGTTGACGATGACCACGCCGTCCTTCATCTTCTCCAGGGCAGCCTTGTCGATCATGTGGAAATTTTCCTGTGACAGCGGCATATGCAGCGTGATCAGGTCACATTCCCTGAAAATGGTATCCAGTTCCGCATACTGCGCATACCTTTTCACCTCATCATTTTCATACTTGTCATAAGCATAGATCCTGCAGCCGAATCCGGACAGGTCACGGATCACAGACCTTCCGATCCTGCCTGTCCCGAGCACGCCAACTGTAAAATTGGGCAGCTCCCTTCCCTGGATCCCGGGAAGGGAAAAATCATTCACCTCGGCTCTCTGCATGATGCGCTTCATCTTCCGTATCGACATCAGCATGAGCATGACCGTATAATCTGCCACACATTCCGGGGAATAAGACACGTTGCTCACATGGATCCCGCATCTTCTCGCCGCATCAAGATCCACATGGTCGTATCCGATCGTTCTGGTAGAGATCATCTTTACTCCCAGTTCACGGAATCTCTCCATGAGTCTGGCGTCAATCTTAGAAGTGATGATGCTGATATACTCGTATCCCTCTGCCAGATGCGCATTTTCAAGAGTAGGCGGATCCGTGCAGGTCCCCAGTTCTACGTGATACTCCTCTGCAAATTTTTTAAAATACTCCGCCTCGTCAAATTCTCTGTGATCAAAAACAAAAATCTTCATAACAACATTTCTCCCGACTTTCCAAATTCAGATCAGCCCATAGTGTTTCAGAGCGTTTGCGATCCCGTCTTCTTCTACGGCATTGGTCACATATTCCGTATATGGATCCAGCACCGGAGAATGGACTCCCATGGCAACTGTATGCTGCGCGAACTGAAACATGGACAGGTCGTTGCTGCTGTCCCCAAACACGTATGCTCTGTCTTTCGGGATCCCCAGCCTGTCCAGGATAAATCCACACGCTGTCGCCTTGGAGTATCCTTTCTGGATCACCTCATAGGCATTGCTCCCCCGGTCGATCGCTTCCATGTCATCCTCAATGAATTTCAGGAAACGGTCCAGGTCACTCTTTTCATCTGAATAGACAAAAAGCTTGTCATATGTGAACCTGTCGGATTCCAGCGTCTCTTCGATCCCCATGCCCTTCTCCCGGAAATATCTCCTGGACTGCTCCAGGTTCTCAAACCTTGTGATCCGCTCCGGAAAATAAACGTCCTCCACACCCTCTGCAATGCCGCTCAGGCTGCATCGTTCCATCTCCCTGATGATCTGTTTCCCCCGCTCCTGAGGTATGGAGCTGGCAAACAGGATCTCATCGCCATATAAAAGGTAGGTCCCGCATCCGCACAGATATCCGTCAAAGCGGACGCGCCTCACCTCGGAGGGAACACTGCATATCGTCCTCCCTGTATTAATGAACAGAAGATGCCCCTGTTCCTGCGCCGCTCTCATAGCCCGGACCGCGCTCTCGGGAACTTCCTTCGTGTTTTCACTCAGGACAGTCCCGTCAATATCAAAAAATAAAACTGCTCTCTCCATCTTCTTTTCTCCTGCAAGATTATTCCCTGTACACTTTATCACTCATACAGACAGATGTCCAGCAGACACTTTCCGGCAGTGAAAATCTTGTTTTTCACGCAGTAAAGATCTCTTCAAAAAATCTCTTCGGGAAACCTTCTGTAAAAACAAAGACCATCCCGCCTGAAAGCGCAAAAAATCACGGTGCCTGCAGAAACTGAAAAACCGTCTCTCAGGCACCGTGATCTTTACCTCTTTCTAAACATCTCCACAATGTCAACCATCTCCCGGGACGGATTTGAGACGACCGCGGTCTCAACCACCGGGCAGGGCGGATCATTTTTCACGCTTTCCACCGCCGCTGTCACCGCTGAAACATCTCCTCCCATAAAGATCAGGACATGTCCACCGCACTTGGTATCCTTTGTCACATATTCCACGTCCGCTGTCTTCAGCATCCGGTCCGTGACGATCACCCCGTTCGCATCCCCTATGACTTCTACCAGTCCATAAGCTCCGTATTTCATAACCACACCTCTACTTTCCTATCGTCATCGCGATCGCTGTCTCCGTATCCTCCGACGGAGCCGCGATCACTGTATGGGAAATGATCTTGGTCAGCGGTCTCGCTGTTTCCAGCGCCGCTTCCATCGCAGCCTTCACGTCAGAGACAGTTCCCCTCATCTTCACGCAGGCTCCAGCTCCGAGACGGTTCCTCTCTACTGCCTGGATCTTTACATCTGCCGCTTTTGCCGCCGCATCCAGCGCCACAAAGCAGATGCACTCGCTTTCCAGCTCGAACACGCCGATCGCCATACCTGTATATTTCTCAGCCATACCTTCCTCCTGATCTCATTTCCGGAGCATGATATCAGATCCCTTTTCATGTCCCGGAAATGCATATCCTCTTCTTCTTTTTCCTGTCTTTTATTGTACTAAAAATGCGGTCGGAAATCAATCCTGCATTTTCCTGCATGACCTCCCCAGCGCTGCGCATATAATGGATACAAACAGCAACGGACAGGAAAACATGAAAAAATCATCAGACCTGAAACTGATCTCTACCTTAAAAAAGTCCATCCTCACCAAAGAGACTTTAAAGATACTCTGCGTATTTACCGCCGCCTTTTTTCTCGGCTCTTTCGCAGGTTTTCTCACAGAACGCTTCTCCTCTGCCCCCGGGAAAGGAACCGGCGCAGAAGCTGTGCCCGCCTCGGCAGAGGGGAACTGGGGATTAAGTTTCCAGGAGGAGGGACAGACCCCCGCAGGGAACGCCACCTTTGAAGAACTCGCTCAGTACGACGCCTACTATGCGGAAGACACAGAAGAAAGATCCATCTATCTCACATTTGACGCCGGCTATGAAAACGGGAATACAGGACCGATCCTTGACGCGCTGAAAAAACACAATGCACCCGCCACCTTCTTCGTCGTCGGGACCTACATAGAGTCAGAGCCCGAACTGGTAAAACGGATGATAGAGGAGGGACACACAGTGGGAAACCACACCTGGCATCACCCGGACATGTCAGCCATCTCGACTATGGATGCTTTTAAAAAGGAACTCGTTGATGTAGAAGATATCTACCGTGATGTGACCGGACAGGAGATGACAAAATTCTACCGTCCTCCGCAGGGAAAGTACAATGAAGAAAATCTGAAAATGGCTCAGCAGCTCGGATATAAGACTTTCTTCTGGAGCCTGGCATATGTAGACTGGTATGAAGACGATCAGCCGACGCAAGAAGAAGCGTTTGAGAAACTTCTGGGGCGGATCCACCCCGGCGCCATCGTCCTGCTGCACAGCACGTCGTCCACCAATGCGCAGATCCTGGATGAGCTGCTGACAAAATGGGAGGAGATGGGATATACGGTGAAGCCGCTTACGGAATTGGCGGGGGAGGCGGGATAGGCGTCCGCCGGAGGGAGAAGATATATTGACGGCAGACACGCTCTCGCTCGGAAAACGACGCAGCGGTACGTAGGAGCGCAAAGGACGCGCTCCAAGTGCCGGCGTCGTTTTAACGGTCTTTCGTCAACACATCCCCTCCCTCCGGCTGGGCTGTTCAGCTCCCCCGGCAATTTCGAAGACGGGCGGGAGAGGCGCGCCCCGGAGGGGCGCTGCTCCCTGGGGTGGATAAGTTTCCGATCGCAGCTTTCATTTCCTGCCGAAAATGAAAGCTGCTCCGAAAGCGCTCTCTCCTTCCGGCTGCGAAAGCGGAGCGGAAGGCATGTGTTGATTGAGGACTGTAGAACGGCGCCGGTCCTTGGATCGCGTCTTTTGCGATCCTAGTACCGCTGCGTCGTTCTCCAAGCGGGAGCGGGTCCGAAAGCAACATCTGCCTCCCGCGGACCTTCTCGCCCCTGCCGGATCAGATACTCTCTACTGCCGCCCTCTCGATCGCCAGTCCTTTTGTATATCTCTCCATGAACTTCTCATATCCTTCCACGTCCTCGGGTACGGGATCCATCCCGCTGCCTTCTGCATCATGGAAGACTTTATTGTTCAGGTAATCGGTCAGGCTCTCGCCATCTTCTTTTCTCACAAGATAATCGGCGAGAAGGGCGATCCCCCATGCGCCGCCTTCTCCGGCGGTCTCCATGACATATACCGGGGTATCGATGGCTCCGGCAAGGATGCGCTGTCCCACGCCTTTTGTCTTAAAGAGCCCGCCATGTCCCATCATGCGGTCCAGTTTCACATTCTCTTTCTTCAAAAGGATATCCATTCCTGTCTTCAGCGCGCCAAGGGATGTATAGAGGTGGACACGCATGAAATTGGCAAGATTGAAGCGGCTCTCAGGCGTGCGTACAAAGAGCGGTCTTCCTTCGTCAAATCCGGTGATATGCTCGCCCGAGAAATAATTGTATGCGAGCAGTCCGCCGCAGTCTTCGTCGCCTTCCAACGCCTTATTGTAAAGCGTGGAAAACAGCCGGTTCATGTCCACGTCCATCCCAAATGATTCTGCAAATTCCCTGAACAGCCCTACCCATGCATTCAGATCAGAAGTACAGTTGTTGCAGTGTACCATCGCCACAAGGTCACCGGAGGGCGTGGTCACAAGGTCGATCTCCTCGTAAGGTTTCGTCAGGTCTTTCTCAAGGACAGCCATCGCGAACACACTGGTCCCCGCAGACACATTTCCGGTGCGGACGGCAACGCTGTTGGTAGCCGTCATCCCGGTTCCCGCATCGCCTTCCGGCGGGCACAGGGGGATTCCCGCCTCCAGGTTCCCGTCCGGATCGAGAAGCCGCGCGCCTTCTTCTGTCAGGCAGCCCGCATCCTGTCCCGCAAGGAGTACTTTGGGAAGGAGGTCTCTGATCTTCCACGGAAACCCTTTGCCCGCCACCAGTTCATCAAACTGGTCCAGCATCCTGCCGTCGAAATCTCTCGCCTCGATATTGATAGGGAACATGCCCGCTGCGTCTCCGCTGCCCAGCACTTTCTTCCCTGTCAGCTTCCAGTGGATATATCCTGAAAGAGTCGTAAAGAAACGCACTTTATCCACATGTTCCTCGCCGTTTAAGATCGCCTGATACAGATGTGCGATGCTCCACCGCTGCGGGATGTGGTAAGAAAACAGTTCAGAGAGTTTCTCTGAAGCCTCCCCTGTGATCGTATTCCTCCATGTTCGGAACGGCACGAGAAGTTCATCATTTTCATCAAAAGCAAGATACCCGTGCATCATGGCGCTGAATCCCATCGACCTAAAGCGGATCAACTTCACACCGTATTCTTCTTCCACATTTTTCACCAGGTCTTTATAGCATCCCCGGAGTCCGGTCCACACATCCTCGATATCATAAGTCCAGATGTGGTCCACATATTTATTTTCCCAGTCATAACTTCCTGAAGCGACCGGAGACTTATCCACATCGATGAGGACTGCCTTGATCCTTGTCGAGCCCAGTTCGATCCCGAGCACGGCCTCTCCCGCTTCGATCGCTTTCCTGATTTCTTCCTTTCCGCGCATTTCCACTCCTCCTATCCGTTTCTCCTAAAATATCCTTAACTTTAATATGATCTTTATTTGCAGGACGTTACATGAACAACAGCTATAAAACAAGGCGCCGCACCAGAAAAGTGCGGCGCCTGTGGTACCTTGTCCGCAGTTTTACAGCATGGAGCTTCTCAGTTCCTCGCCGCTCTTTGCGCTTAAATATGCCGGAGCGATATCAAATACCGTCTTGCATCCGGACACTCCCTCTGACGCCAGACGGAAAGCAGCCCGTGCATATGCCACGAGTACAGAAGATGTAAATTCCGGATTGGAATCCAGCTTCAGTCTGTACTCGATCAGATGGCTGTTCTCTTTCTCCCATCCGGTCTTCCCGCTGCGCAGGACAAATCCTCCGTGCGGGATCCCGCTGTGTTTTTCTTTCAGTTCTTCCTCGCTGATGAAGTGTACTGTAGTGTCATAGTCCGAGAAATAGTTCGGCATGGTCTTGATCTCTTCCTCCACCTTTGCCGCATCTGCACCCTCTTCCAGGACTACGAAACACTCTCTTGTATGTTTCTCCCTCGTGGTAAGCTCCGGATTTTCTCCGTTTCTCACTGCATCAAGCGCGCTCTCCACCGGGATCGTGTACTGTTTCGCATCTTTTACGCCCTCCACACGGCGGATGGCATCAGAATGTCCCTGGCTGACACCTTTTCCCCAGAAGGTATAATCTTTTCCTTCCGGAAGGATCGCATTGGCATACAGCCGGTTCAGAGAGAACATTCCCGGGTCCCAGCCCACGGAGATGATCCCTACTCTGCCGCCTTTTTTCGCCGCTGCATCCACATTTGCGAAATGCTCCGGGATCCTTGCATGAGTGTCAAAGCTGTCGATGACATTGAACATCTCCGCAAACTTCGGAGTCTGCTCCGGCAGGTCTGTAGCGCTTCCTCCGCAGAGGATCATCACGTCGATCTTATCTTTCCACTCTGCCGCGTCGTCGATCCGGCACACCGGAACTCCCTCTGTCAGGATCTTTACACTCTCCGGGGCCCTGCGGGTAAACACTGCCGCAAGCTGCATATCACTGTTCTGACGGATGGCACACTCTACGCCCCGTCCCAGGTTTCCATAACCTAAAATCCCAATTCGAATACTCATCTTTTTACTCCTTTGGTATTGTTGATCGTGTTCCATCTGCCGGAAATCTAAGCTGCATCCCGGCAGGATCACTTCGTCTGTTATTATACCGTTCACAGAGTAACTTTTCAATGCATTTTCACCGAATCTCCTGCGAACCGCTGCAGATGCACGTGCACCTGCAGCGGTTCGCGCGGCGCCGTTCATACATCCTCACTATTTCCTGTATGCCATGTCATTCCAGCGGAGCTCATTTTTCAGGTTCCGGATCGTAGTCTCCTTATCGATATAGACTGCCTCGATCCCCATCATTGCCGCCCAGTCGCCCATCTGTTCTGCAGTCAGGTCATAGGTGAAGGCAGTGTGGTGTGCCCCTCCGCACAGGATCCATGCCTCCGCGCCGGTATAAAGATCCGGCTCCGGGGTCCAGAATGCAGTCGCCACCGGAAGCTTGGGCATCGGTTTCTCTGTCTTCCTGCAGTCTACATTATTGATGATCAGGCGGAACCGGTCTCCCAGGTCGATCAGAGATGTTGCGACCGCCGGGCCTTCCTTTGCAGTGAACACCAGTCTTGCCGGATCCTCCCTGTCACCCATGGACAGCGGATTTACCTTGATGCTGATGGGACCGTCTGAGATCGACGGGCACACTTCCAGCATATGAGCCTGAAGGATGCCTTCTTTTCCCGGTACGAGGTTGTATGTATAGTCTTCCATGAAGGAGCTTCCTTTTGCATCTTTCATGCCCTCGGTCATGATCTTCATGATCCGCACCATGGCAGCCGTCTTCCAGTCTCCTTCCCCGCCGAAACCGTAGCCTTTCTGCATCAGCCTCTGGATGGCAAGCCCCGGGAGCTGTTTTAAGCTTCCCAGATCCCCGAAATGGGTGACGATCGCCTGATAATCCTTCTCTTCCAGGAACCGCTCAAATCCGATCTCGATCCTTGCCTGCTCTGCCACATGGCGGCGGAACTCCTCCGGATCCCGCCCTTCCAGAAGGATCTCGTAAGTATCATAATACTCGTCTGTAAGAGCCTTTACTTCCCCTTCTTTCACATCTGCGACCGCCTCCGCGATCTCATTGACCGGATAAGCGTCCACTTCCCATCCAAACTTGATCTGAGCTTCCACTTTATCGCCGTCGGTCACTGCAACGTTGCGCATATTGTCTGCCACTCTCATGACTCGGACATGGCTGCTCTCGATGACTCCCACCGCCGTGCGCATCCAGGAAGCGATCTTCTTCTGCACCCTCTCGTCAGACCAGTGACCCACGACCACTTTCCGCTCAATCCCCATCCGGGTAAAGATATGTCCGAACTCGCGTCCCCCGTGTGCTGACTGGTTCTCGTTCATGAAATCCATGTCAATGGTATCGTATGGAATCTCCATATTAAACTGGGTGTGCAGGTGGAGCAGAGGTTTTCTGTACTCCTGGAGTCCCAGGATCCATGACTTTGCAGGAGAGAAGGTATGCATCCATGTGATGACTCCTGCACAGTTTTCATCCATGTTTGCCTCATTGAAGGTCTTCCTGATCAGTTCATTTGTGATCAGGGTCGGCTTCCACACCACCTCATAGGGAAGGATGCCGGACTCATTTAACTTTTCCACAATGATCCGGGAGTGCTCCGCCACATGGGCAAGACACTCGTCACCGTATAAGTCCTGTGATCCTGTGCAAAACCAGAATTTGTAGTCTTTTCTTTTTAACATCGTTTATTTCCTCCTTTTCTTTCAGGGCTCTCCCTGCACTTTTGCTATACGATCCGTTCAGCCACCCTCACGGAATCTCTCAGGATAAGCTTCGGCTCAAACTCTTCAGACTCCATTTTTTCTCCCAGGAAAATGCGTCCTACTATTTTACATGCCGCCGTCCGTCCCAGGTCCTCCACCGGATTTCTCACTGAAGTCAGCGGAACAGGACAGAATTCAGCCTTGGCGGAATTGTCTATACCCACCACCGATATATCCTTCGGAACTTTTTTCCCCGCTTTTTTCAGGATATCGACCAGCTTGTACGCAACTTCGTCATTGTAGCAGACACATGCGGTGCATTCCTGAAGCCGCTTCAGGATCCGTCGGCTTTCTTCTTCCAATTCCTCGCTCTCTCCGGAATCCAGCCAGATGATCCTTCCGTTCCGGATCTTGATATCACTTTCCATAAGCGCTTCTGTGTATCCTGCATACCGGAGATGGCCCTGCCCGTCGTCAGACTTAAAGATCCCGCCAATCCGGGTATGCCCGCACTCCAGCAGATGCTTCGCCGCGAGATATCCCGCCTTCCGGTCGTCCAGGCTGACATGGGGAATGTCAAGATCGCGGTAGAAACTGTTTACGAACAGAACAGGTATCCCCATTTTCTCGATCTCCCTGTACAGGTCAAGGTTCGGATTTGGCAGACCGCTCTTTACCGCCTCTGCGATCAGCCCATCCACAGAACGGGTACGGATCAGTTCTTTGAGTATCATCCTCTCCCTCTCCACCGCATTGTCATTGACGGCTATCTGAAGGATGCAGCCTTCCCGGGACAGTTCTGATTCCATCCCGCGGATGAGAGCCGGAAAAATATATGTGTCCACATGTGTCAGCATCACGGCGATCCGGGTCTCTCCCGCCGATGTCCTCCGGGTGTTCACAGACACATAAGTTCCGCTTCCTCTCCTGCTCTCCACGATCCCGGCAGCGTTCAGGTCTTCCATGGCGCGCCGGACAGTCTGGCGGCTGACACCAAACTGCTCCGACAGTTCTTTTTCCGAAGGGATCCGCTCTCCATAGCACAGGTTCCCTTTCTCGATCTCCTCTGTGATCCATGTCGTGATCTGTCTGTACTTTTTCTGCATCTGTCCCCTCCTTTTCCTGATCATAGATATGTTTGGCAGCATCTGCTCCCGGACAGCAGTTCCGCTCTCCACGATTCAACTATACAGCAATACAACTTTCAATACAATTCGCAGTATTTCTAAAATTGCACACCACTTTTTTGTATAAAAATAGAAAGATGTATTGCTTTTCCTCTCAAAAAGCAATACATCTTTCTATTTTCTCCGTCTTTCCCTCGTCAGGACTTCTCCCGGCCTTTCACTGTCTCAGACGGCTGCTGTTTCACATGCACCGTAAGCTGATCATACGGAATCTCAATCCCCTCCGCGTCAAACGTAAGCTTGATATTCTCCAGCAGTTCCCATCTTGTCGCCCAGTATTTCTCTGTCGGGACCCATGCCCTCAGCCCGATCACGACCGCACTGTCCGCAAGAGAATCTACAAACACCTTGATGTCCTCATCCTGTATGATATCTTCATGTGACAGAAGCATATTTTCAATCAGACCTTTCGCCTTTTTCAGATCCGAATCATAGGAGATCCCCACCTTCAGATCAAGCTGGCGTTCCGGTCTCGCCGTAACATTTGTCAGACTGTTGTCTGTCAGGATACTGTTCGGGACTACAACAGTCTGATTGTCAACCGTTGTCATTTTAGTATAAAAGATCTGTATCTCTTTTACTGTTCCTTCAATCCCTTCCCCTGTAACGATAATGTAGTCTCCCACGGCAAAGGGCTTGAGCAGAAGTATCAGGATCCCTCCTGCCAGATTAGAAAGACTCCCCTTTAGCGCCAGGCCTACCGCAACTCCGGCTGAAGCGATCAAAGCCGCGACAGAAGACGGTTCCACGCCGAATCTTGTGGCAATGGAAAAGATCAGGATCGCATACAGGCCGAACTTCAAAAACGAATCCACGAACTGCCGTACTCCCATATCTGCTTCCGCCCGTTCCATGGAGCGGCGCACCAGTTTCCGGATCCAGCTGATCACCTTGCTTCCCACCACAAAAAACACAAAAGCGAACACTACCCTGATCCCGAACGCGATGATATCCGGGAGATTATCCTGAAACATCTGGAAGAACTGGTTCACTTCCTGTCCCGCTTCCGCCGTCACTTCCGTAGCAGAGTCGATCACTTCTTCCACAGTCTGGTCCGTTGTTCCGGACGTGGATGTAAGGGCCGTTATATATGTCATCAATTTTCCTGCTGCTCCAAACATATTCATTTACCTCCTTGTCTGAGGGCAAGAAATGCACAGAGATTTCCTCTCCGGTTTCCCGCCGCACGGTGGGAATACAGAATCTCACTGTTACAGTGGGTGCATACATTCGTCACTGCCATATGCTCCGGCAGGATTCCCGCTTCACGGAAGATCAGCTCGTTCGCCTTCCAGAGGTCCAGCTGATATTTTCCGTTTTCTTTCCTGTAAAACAATTCCTCCCAGGACTTTTCTTCAAAATTCTCCCGGAACTTTTCGATCACATCTTCACTTACCTCATAACAGTCCATACAGACAGAGGGACCGACTGCCGCCAGGATATCTCCCGGGTCAGAGCCGAAGTGTTCCGACATCATTTCCACCGTCTTTTTCCCTATCTTCCCCACAGTCCCGCGCCAGCCCGAGTGGCTCAGACCGACCGCTCTTTTTACCGGATCCACAAAATACAGCGGGACACAGTCTGCGAACGAAGTCACGAGGCAGATCCCCGGAACGTCTGTGATCAGTCCATCTACGTCGGTGTAATCCCGCTCCCTCACGATGCCCTTGCCCCGGTCTTCCTCTTTTACGAGGCGGATATTTGTAGTATGGGTCTGCTGTGAGAGTACCATATCCTCACATTTCACTCCAATGGATGCACCGATCCGCCTGAAATTCTCCCGCACCGCCTCAGGATCATCTCCCCGGTCAAAACTCAGGTTCAAAGAAGCAAAGTCCCCTCTGCTCACCCCGCCCAGTCTTGTAGAAAACCCATGGTCCACGATCCCTGTCCTCTCCAAAAGAGGGAACTGCAGATAAGGAGTCCCGTCCAGTCCTCTCTCATCAAATATGTGACTGTCATTTTTATAACGGAGCCCCAGGCTCATAGCTTCCGCCTCCCTTCATCTCAAATCTCACTTTGCAGATACCGTCCTGCTGCCGTCCCCGGCATTACAAACATGCAGGATCATCCGGTCATCCCTCCTCCGCTCAGAAGGCATCCCGGATATGGGTGACTTTTGTCCCCTCGATCCCGATCACATCAAACCGGCAGGGCACATCACTTTTCCCGTGTTCTGTCAGATAGTACAGCGCAGCCCGACGGATCCGCTGCTGTTTCCGCGCGTCCACTGCCTCGAGCGGGCTGCCTTTTTTCCCATCAGAGCGGTACTTCACTTCACAGAATACCAGATACTCCCCGTCTCTTGCAACTATATCGATCTCTCCGTTTCTGGTTCTGTAATTGTACTCCAGGATCTTCCATCCCTCCTGCTCCAGATAAAAACCGGCCGCACGCTCATAGTCCGCACCTGTCTTCCGCCTGTTTCTGTTCTCCTGCATACAAGTCCTCCCGCGCCATTCCTGCGCCTCTCACACGTCCACAAAATGCCCGATAAAGGAATGTCGGTGGATGGGAGTCGGACCCAGGCTTTTCAGTGCTTCGATATGCTCCTTTGAGCCGTATCCCTTGTTCTGCGCGAACCCGTATCCCGGGAGGATATCGTCATACTGTATCATCAGCCTGTCCCTTGTCACCTTTGCGATGATGCTCGCCGCGGCGATAGACACGCTCTTCGCATCCCCCTTGATGATCGGCACCTGCGGAATCGTCATCTCCGGGATCGTCACCGCATCATTCAAAAGAAGTTCCGGCTCCGTTGAAAGGCTGTCCACTGCCTGGCGCATCGCCTCATAGGTTGCCTGAAGGATATTGATCTCATCGATCCTTGCCGGCGACGCCATGCCTACTCCCACGGACACCGCCTTCTCCATGATCTCATCATAAAGTTCCTCTCTTCTCGCCGCGGACAGCTTTTTGGAATCATTCAGATGGAGGATCTCGCAGCCCCGAGGCAGGATCACTGCCCCCGCCACGACCGGACCGGCAAGGGGACCTCTTCCCGCCTCGTCGATCCCGCAGATATAGGTATACTGCTCATACTTTCTCTCATATGCCTTCATGGCATACAGCCTCTCCCTCTCCCGGTCAAGTGCCGCCTGCTTTTTCCGGCATCCGGCGATCAGGTTCTGCACCCCGCGCCGTTCGTCGGAAGCGTACAAACCGCAGAGAGCATCCCATTCACTCTCTGCGGCATGTTCAAATTCCTTTTTGATCTCTGCGATACTCTTACTCATGTTTTATCACTCCGAATTCAGACAGGGGCCAGATCCGGATCCATGCGCGTCCAAGAAGATCTTTTCTGTGGATCACGCCCACGTTGGCAGCCCTGCTGTCCTGACTGTTGTTTCTGTTGTCCCCCAGGACAAAATACTCGTCGTCCCCCAGGGTGACCGGCTCCTCTGCGATCCCCGGATCGAGCATCACTTCATTTCCATAGTGTTCGTCCAGCTGCTGCCCGTCTATGTAAACATAGCCGTCAACGATCTGGACCGTCTCCCCGGGAAGCCCGATGATCCTCTTGATATAGTATGTTTTTTCCTCATACTGATATGGGAAGACAACAATGTCATACCGGTCCGGGTCGCGGAATCTGTATGAGATCTTGTCTACAATGAGCTGATCTCCGTGAGAGAGCGTAGTCTCCATCGAGTGTCCGCTTACCTGAGTCCTCTGCCCCACAAATGTGATGATCACCCAGGCAAGTGCCACGATGATGATGATATATACGATCCATCCCATAAGTTCTTTTAATATGCTTTTCATCTGCTCTTTCCTTCTTTCTGCTCCTGCGCTTTTTCCGGAGTCTCCAGGGTGATCCTCCCCAGCTGTCCGTTCCGGAAATCATCCAGCAGGATCGCTGCAGCTTTTTCCGTATCATATCCGCTCCCCTTCGTCAGGCAATGACGGCTCTGCGCGATCTCTCCCAGCGTTTCATAAGGATCTTCCGATGTCCCGATCTTATATTTCTCCTCAAGCACGCCCGGATAGGAACCGTTCAGAAATCTTACAAGCTCTGAGGCAAGTTCCTCTGTCTGGAGGATCTCATCCTTGATAGATCCGATGAACGCAAGCTTTAATCCCACTTCCTGGTCCTCGAACTTAGGCCAGAGGATCCCCGGCGTATCCAGAAGCTCCACATTCTTGTTCAGGCGGATCCACTGTTTTCCCTTTGTGACGCCCGGTTTATTCCCCGTCTTCGCGCATGCTTTTCCTGCCAGCGCGTTGATAAATGTAGATTTGCCGACGTTTGGTATCCCCACTACCATCGCCCTCACAGGACGGTTCAGGATCCCTCTCTTCCGATCGCGCTCGGTCTTCTCCCTGCATGCTTCCTGGATGACAGACTGGATCGACTTGATCCCTCCGCCTTTCTTTGAATTTACCTTTACGGCAGAATACCCTTTTTCCCTGAAGTATTCCAGCCACTCGTCATTTCGCCTGTCCTCGGCAAGATCCGCCTTGTTCAGAAGGATCAGTCTTGCCTTGTTCTTCCCCAGCTCATCGATATCAGGATTCCTGCTGCTCAGGGGGATCCTCGCATCCACCAGCTCGATGATCAGATCGATCAGCTTGATATTCTCCTGCATCATTCTCCGCGCCTTCGTCATATGGCCCGGATACCATTGAAAATGCATCTTTTTCCTCCTAATCACTCACAAAACCGAAATTTTCTCCAAATCCTGCTTCAAACCACACTTTTCCGTAAATGTCACTTCCGCTGACATTTCCGATCTCCGCGATCCGGCTGTCATCGCTCGCCGAGGCATTGTCACCCATCACAAAGTACTCGTCCTCGCCCAGTTCCACCGGTTCCTCTGCCAGTCCGGCATAGTCGATCCCTGTCACATAAATGTGGTCCGATATCTCTTCCCCGTCAATATAGACACTGCCGTCCACGATCTGGACCGTCTCTCCCGGGAGCCCCACGATCCGTTTGATCTGGTAGTGGGCGCCCGCATCTCCATTTGGCCGGAAAGCCACCACGTCCCCTCTTGACGGTGACTTTATATTATAGATGACACGGTCGATCAGGACAACGTCCCCGTTCTTCAGGACCGGGTTCATGGAATCCCCCGCGACGCTCACACGCTCGCCGAATGCCAGGACCAGGAAGACCGCAGCCATACACAGGATCAGGATCTCGACCGCCCATATAACGACTGCTTTTGCATTTACGGCAATATGCCGTCTCTCAAAATGGAGTTTCTGCCTTTTATCTTCAAACCTCAGCCTGGCAGATGCAGGCTTTTTACGCGGTCTCTGGGACGGTCTCTTTCGCTTCTTACGAAAATCTAACCCCTTCATATATCCTCCATAAGCAAAAGAGGGACAAATACAGATCTGTAATTGTCCCTCTCATGGTCATTATTTTACTAATTCTTTCACCTTAGCAGCTTTACCCACGCGTTTTCTTAAGTAGTTCAGTTTAGCTCTTCTTACTTTACCTCTGCGGACAACCTCTACCTTTTCAACGTGCGGAGAGTGGATCGGCCATGTCTTCTCTACTCCGATTCCGTTGGATGTCTTTCTCACTGTGAAAGTAGCTCTTGCGCCGCCGCCCTGTTTTTTCAGGACTGTTCCTTCGAAAACCTGGATCCTTTCACGGTTTCCCTCTTTGATCTTTGCGTGTACCCTTACAGTATCACCTACGTTAAACTGGGGAACCTCCGCTTTTAACTGCTCAGCTTCAATCTTCTTAATGATCTCGTTCATTTTGTGTGACCTCCTTAATATTTGACGTTCTTAACACATCCTGTGTGCCAGAGGACCATCGCTCTTCTTTTCACAACTGTTGTAGTTTATCATATTTCCTCTTGGATTGCAAGCCCTTCCAGCCATTTTTTCTCTTTGTCTGTCAGCTCACACTTTTCCAGAAGATCCGGTCTTCTCTCCCTCGTCCGGAGGATCGACTGCTCTCTCCTCCATTTTTCTATATTGGCATGATGCCCGGACAGAAGGACCGGCGGCACTTTCTTCCCATGCCACTCCTCCGGCCTGGAATACTGCGGATACTCCAGCAGATTGTCCTGGAAAGACTCAAACTCTGCCGACACATCGTTGTGCAGGACTCCCGGCACAAGCCTGGATATGGCGTCCACCATGACCATCGCCGGAAGCTCCCCTCCGGTCAGGACATAATCCCCGATAGACACATAATCTGTCACGACCTCCTCCAGGACTCTCTCATCGATCCCTTCATAATGCCCGCAGAGAAGGATCAGATCCTCCTCCTGTGCAAACTCTTCCGCCATTTTCTGGTTAAAGACATCTCCCTGGGGGGACAGATAGACCACACGGGTCCGTTTTCCCGAAGTTCCCGGCCTCATGGCCGCTTCCGACTGATCCGGCGTTTCTGGCTGGTCCAACATTCCTGACTGATCCGGCGTTTCTGTCTGTTCTGTCAGCGCCGCATCGCTCTCCGCGGAAAGGCTCCGCCGTGACTGGATCTTCCCTTCCACTGCCTCCCAGGCAAGATAGACCGGTTCCGCCTGCATCAGCATCCCGGCGCCTCCGCCATAGGGATAGTCGTCCACGCTCTGATGCTTGTTGAACGCATAATCCCGGATGTTTACCGCCTCGATGGAGAGCAGGCCGGCGTTCACCGCACGGCCGATGATACTGGTGTTCAGCCCGTTCATCACCATCTCCGGGAAAAGAGTAAGTATGTGAAAATTCATTTGTCCTTTCTCCTTCTGTAAACGAGTTTCTATATCAGCCCTTCCATAAGGCGCACCGTCATCCGGTTTTCCTCCACATCCACATCCAGCACACACTGCCGGATCGCCGGGATCAGCACTTCTCCATGACTGTCCGAATCCACGATATACACTTCATTGGCACCTGTCTCCATAACGTCCCGAAGCACTCCGAAATGTCCCTCTTCCGTGAACACGTCCATGCCGATCAGGTCCCCGATATAATACTCGTCTTCCTCCAGCTGTGCTGCGTCCTCTCTTGCTACAAAGAGGCTCTTTCCTTTATATTTCTCAATATCATTGATATTGTCAATGCCTTTAAATTTCACGATGACAAACTGCTTGAAAAAACGGACGGACTGGATCTCCAGTTCAATTCGCTCCTTCCCCGTATCAAGCAGTACTTTTTTCAGTTCCTTAAAGCGGGCGGCGTCATCCGTGGTAGGAAAGACTTTTACTTCTCCCCGGATCCCGTGTGTGGATGAGATCACCCCGACCTGAAGAAATTGTTCCATACTGTTTCTCCTTCAATGTGCCTGTAAGAAAAGAAAAGGGCAGGCTCTCCACAGATATGGAGGCTGTCCCTCTTCCCACTCGTCTTGTCAATGATTCTAAACGATGTCAACAACGACTCTTTTGTCTTCCTTCGCCGCTGCCGCCTTTACCACAGAGCGGATCGCTCTTGCGATGCGACCCTGCTTCCCGATCACTTTGCCCATATCGCCGTCGGCAACATGGAGCTCAAGCACGGTAGTACGCCCTTCCTTTTTCTCGGTGACCGAAACTTCGTCCGGGTTATCCACGAGGGCTTTTGCGATAACTTCAACTAACTCTTTCATTTACGCGCACCTCCGCGGTTACTGTTCACATTCGTAACCCTCAGTGAAAACAACTTATTTCTCGATTCCTGCTGCCTTGAAGATCTTTCCGACAACCTCTGTCGGCTGTGCACCGTTGTTGAGCCATTTCTTAGCTGCTTCCTCGTCAACTTTGATCGCGCTCGGATCACAGTTCGGATCGTATGTTCCGATCTCCTCGATAAATCTTCCGTCTCTCGGGGACCTTGAATCAGCTACTACGATTCTATAAAAAGGAGCCTTCTTCTGTCCCATTCTTCTTAATCTGATCTTTACTGCCATTTTCTTTCACCTCTTGTTTTTTCTCTTTGTTTTGTTTCTTAATTTCTGCCGTAAGCCCGCCGCCCTGCGGTCCGCTGCCTCCGGCATGATCTATGTGTTAAAAGGGTAGTTTGAATCTGCCCCTTTTTCCACCTCTTCCACCCATCAGCCCCGGAAGTTTCTTCATCATCTTCCTGGACTCATTGAACTGCTTCACCATGCGGTTCACTTCCGCGATATCAACCCCGGCGCCTTTTGCGATCCGGTGTTTCCTCGACGGGTTCAGAAGGTCCGGATTCCTTCTCTCCTCCGGAGTCATAGAGTAGATGATCGCTTCCATCCTCGCCATCCTCTTCTCATTCTCCTCCGAGTCAAGGTCCGGCATCTTTCCTGCTTTTCCTCCCATTCCGGAGAGTCCCGGCATCATGCTCATGATGCTGGACAGACCGCCCATCTTGCGCATCTGTTCCATACTCTCGAGATAGTCCTCGAAATCAAACTGGGCTTTCTTCATCTTGTCAGCCATCTTCTTGGCTTTGTCCTCGTCCATCTCGGCCCCTGCCTTTTCGATCAGGGTGAGGACGTCGCCCATTCCCAGGATACGGGACGCCATACGGTCCGGATAGAACTGTTCCAGATCCGAAAGCTTCTCTCCCATACCGGCGTAGAGGATCGGTCTTCCTGTCACTGCCCGGATCGACAGCGCTGCACCGCCTCTTGTATCGCCGTCCAGCTTTGTGATGATGACTCCGTCGATGCCGATCTTGTCATTGAAACTGGACGCTACATTGACCGCATCCTGTCCGGTCATGGCATCCACGACCAGGATCGTCTGATGCACGGTCACAGCTTCCTTGATCTCCTGAAGTTCCGCCATCATGTCTTCGTCGATGTGGAGACGTCCGGCCGTATCCAGGATCACGATATTGTTGCTGTTCTTCGCCGCGTGTTCCACTGCAGCTTTCGCGATATCTGCAGGTTTGTTCTTGTCTCCCATGGAGAAGACTTCAACGCCCTGCTTCTCGCCGTTGATCTGTAACTGTTTGATCGCGGCGGGACGATAGACGTCACACGCCACGAGAAGTGGTTTCTTTCCTTTTAATTTGAATTTTCCTGCAAGCTTTGCAGTGGTCGTCGTCTTACCGGCACCCTGAAGACCTGCCATCATGATGACTGTCATGGCGCTGCCCGGCTGAAGTTTGATCTCCGTCGTCTCGGAACCCATGAGTTTGACCAGTTCCTCATTGACGATCTTGATCACCATCTGCCCCGGGTTCAGACCGTTCATCACGTCCTGACCGACCGCGCGCTCCTGCACGTCTTTGATGAAGCTCTTTACCACCTTGAAGTTGACGTCCGCCTCGAGAAGAGCCATCTTGACTTCCCGGAGGGCAACCTTCACGTCGTCTTCGGTAAGACGTCCCTTGCTGCGCAGGTTTTTGAACACATTCTGAAGTTTTTCTGTTAAGCTGTCAAATGCCATTCTATAACTCCTCTATGATCGCATCCGCGATCCTGCGGATATCCGCTGCCATTTTGCCGGGATCTGTCTTTTCCCGCTCATACTCTGTGAGGATCTCCCCGATCTGATCCACCTTTTCCCTGACGGAAAGGAATTTCCCGACCAGATGCAGCTTCGCCTCATAGCCTTCCAGCGTCTTCTGACACCGCTTCACCAGGTCATGCACCCCCTGACGGCTGATGCCCGCCTGCTCTGCGATCTCACTGAGAGAGAGATCTTCCAGAACAAACTGTTCATAGATCTCTTTCTGATGGTCGGTGAGAAGCTCGCCATAGAAATCATATAATAATGTCTGTTCTAAAATCTCATTCATCGCTGTCACCTCTGGTATCATACACGAAAGGCAGAACTCTGTCAAGTATTTTTTCTTTACACTTCTCAGCATCTCATCATCCGGCTCACATTGATAAGTCCCCACCCGGCTTCTGTCCCCGGACGCTTTACACACGACTCCCTCAGCTTCAGTTTCACTTCCACATTTGACATATCCGGATATTTAGACAGCAGACATGCGATCGCGCCCGATACGACAGGCGTGGCCATGGACGTCCCGCTCTTCATGATATACGGATGCTCTCCCGGCATGGAATAGCGCCCGTTGCAGCTTATGATACCGGTCCCGGGAGCAAACACATCCGGTTTTACGATACACTCCGAAGTCGGTCCCCTCCCAGAATAGTTCAGCCTCCTTTTTCCTCTCCCGTTCCCAGTCAGCGTATCCGGCACCCCCGCAGTGATCACTTTTCTGCTGTTGCCCGGAACTGCCACGGAGCCCGGCGACGGCCCGTAATTTCCTGCCGATACCACAACGACCAGCCCCTGGTCCCAGAGCCTTTCAACCGCATTAAGGAGCCTGTGCTTCTGGACGCAGGCAAGCTGCGGCTGGGTTCCTACTGAGATATTCACGATCCGTATCCCCAGCCGTTCCTTTTCCGATCCGATCCACTCCAGGCCCTGCAGCAGTTTCTCCACATCGCCGTCCCCTTTTTGGTCCAGCACTTTTCCGATCAGAAGCTCCGCCTCCGGCGCCATTCCCGCATACGCTCCTTCCGAGGCACAGCCGTTTCCTGCCAGGATCCCCGCCACATGTGTCCCATGCCCTGAATCGTCATACGGCTCCCGCCGTCCATGGATAAAATCACGGAACCCCACGATCCTTTCCCGCAGGTCCGGGTGCCGTGATATCCCTGTATCCAGAACAGCCACGCAGATATCTTTCCCGGCACATCTGCCGCTCGCAGTGTCCTCACACCAGTAATCAACCGTCTGTTTTACCCATCTCATATAAAATCCCTTTTTTATCAGGATATTCCCGCTCATACAGGATTGTCACCTCACATCCTTCCATAAAAAGCGGAGATATAATGAATTTCAGGCCGGGACATCGTAAAATTGATCTTTCCTTCATTTCCAAATCACACTTTCCCGGCACCGTCATACTATAGAACTGTAAATAAACCTATTTGGAGGATTTAACATGAGTGATTTAACTGCTACAAACTGTGGATGCGGATGCGAAAACGGAAACGGCATGTCTTCCTGCCTGTGGATCATCCTTCTGCTCGCCTGCTGTGGCGGCTGTGGAAACGGATTTAACGGAAACGGATGCGGAAACGACAGCTGCCTGTGGATCATCCTTCTGCTCTGCTGCTGCGGCGGCTTCGGAAACGGATTTGGCGGCAGCGGATGTGGATGCTGACCCGCCGGAATGCTGTGCCGGATGATATAAGACATCAGATGACATAACAGCCAAAAAGGGGCGTGCAGACCATGATCCGCACGCCCCTTTTGATTCGGTCACCTGTTTTTTCCCACACTGTTTTTCTGCTCATCTCTCTGTTTGGCTTTTCCAAAATGTCTGTCCTGATCACTTTTTTCTTTATCCACACGCCGCTTCAACATACACTCCTCGTCTATCTCATACACAGCATTTCCATCAATGATAAGTTTTCTCGCCATCGTCTCTGTTCCTTTCTTCTTTTTTCTCATCATTTTACATATTTATAATATGATGCTCCCGCAAACCGGACACTTTATATCTGCGTTCCTTTCCTTCATTTTTTCCCGAGTTCATAATCTTATACCCTGCAGCATATAAATTTACAACACGATCGTCAGGAGTGCCTATGGATAAAAGACCGCCAAGACCGATGACTCCCTTTGACGAGCTCGTCAGTTCCCCTCAGCTGCAGACGATAAAGCTTCTTCTGCCATATGCTCCGGCACCCGGACAGCGTCTGCTCGCAGCATTCATCAAATTTTTCGAGCTGCGCCGGGCGATCCTGCTCTTTAGCCGCCCTTCTTCCTATAACAGTTCGAAGTTTTTTTCAGAAAGCAGCAGCGGATCCGGGGAATTTCTGGACAGCTTAAAGCCCTACCTGGATCCCCGGGAATCCGAGATGCTCGATATGGTACTGAATATGAAGGATATCATGGAAATGGCTCAGATGATGCAGGACAGTTCCGGAGGCAGTCCTGCTTTTGATCCGATGGACCTGATGGCAGGGATGCTCTCACCGGAACAGCAGGAAATGTTCAGCACTTACAGCGACATGTTCTCACAGGCACTGGACAAGGACAGGAAAGGAGATGATGACAGTGGAAGAATGGATGAACGATCCCGCACTGAAGGGGATCGCTCCGGAGAAGCTGGAACTGATCCGCATGGCAGCGGCACGGACGAAAGGGAAGACTGGACGTGACCTCGCACCGGTCATGCTCGCTCTGATCACGAGCGCGAACAAACAGGGGATCCGCTTCTCTCCGGATGAAGTTTCCCTGATACTGGATATCCTGAAGGATGGAAAGTCAAAAGAAGAAAAAGAGCAGATCGACCGGACGATCCGCATGGCAAGTTCTGTTTTTCAGAAGCATATGAAATGAACAGAGTCTGTCAGTTTAAACAAAGACAGAAGGGTCCTGAACTTTCATTTCAGAACCCTTCTGCCTTCCGTTTCATCCGCATCTCTCTTCTCTTTTCAGCCGCTTCCCACTCTGCCCTTTCTTCCTCCGATTCCAGCACCAGCCTTGGGACACGCTTCGGTCTGTCTTTTTCATCCAGAGCCACCATAGTGAAATATGCGCGGTTGATGGGGTGCCTCATCCCGTCTTCCAGGTGCTCCACATAGGTATCCACCCGCACTTCCAGTGATGTGTTCCCCACATAAGTCACCTTGCCTATAATGACCACCATCTCTCCGTTATACGCGCCATGGATAAACCTCAGATTATCCACAGATGCGGTGATGACATTGGACCGTGTATGGCGCTTTGCCACCAGCCCCGCCACCTCGTCAAGCCACTGCATCAGCATCCCGCCGAAAAGCCTTCCTGCCGCGTTCATATGATTCGGTCGGACCATGTGGACCGTCTCCACGAGCGAGTCCTTCACTGTACGTTCTTCTGTCATATCTTCATCTCCGTTTTCCACATTTCCGGATATCCCTTTCTGATCCGGATCCTCTGCGTCTTTCGATCTGTCACAGTTCACTGCACCTAAAAGTATACCACGTTTCACGCATCTGTGTAATCTTTTTGGACTTTTCCTCCCTTTTCCTGTAAAATAAATATTACTGTGAAAAATAAACCGCAGGAAGGAGTTCGAAATGCAGAATATCAGACTTGACATCCAATATGACGGCAGCCGGTATCTGGGCTGGCAGCGCCCGGAAAAGGACGGGCTGCACCGTTCGGTTTCCTATAAACTCAATGAAGTCCTGAACCGGATGACCGGGGAGGATATCCACCTCTGCGCCGGCGCGCGCACCGATCCCGGCGTCCACGCACTGGCACAGACTTTAAGCTTTCAGACTGAGGCTCCCCTCTCCCCGGAAGGATTCCTCCGCGGACTCAGCCTCTACCTGCCGCAGGATATCACTGTCCTTGGCGCACAGCACGCACCCAACAGGTTCCGCGCCGATCTGAACGCCCTGTCCCGCACATATGAATACAGGATCTGTACATCAGAGATCTATGATGTCTTCCACATGAGATATGAATCGCACTGTTTCCCTTCTCCGGACCTTCAGGCCATGGGACAGGCAGCCGCCTTTCTGAAAGGACGGCATGACTTCCGCTGTTTTTCCTCCGGCAGGAAGAAAAAAGGAACGGAAAAAGAGATCCTGGATATCAGCTTTATCCAGGAGCCAGACCGTATCGCGATCTGCATCACGGCAAATGATTTTCTCCATCAGATGCCCCTCCTCATCTCCGGAGCGCTCCTTAAGATCGGCTGCGGCTTCAAAGACCCCAAATATATTCAGGACATCTTTGACGGAACAGAAAAAGCAGGACCTCCCGCCGAGGCGAAAGGACTCCTGCTCAAAAGCATACAGTATTGACCCTATCATCGGTCCGTGCAGCTGCCCGGACTGGCTTCTTTTTATTGTGATCACAGGAACAGCCCTGCGATATGATAGACGATAAAACTTACCACCCAGGCAGTCGCAAGCTGGAACAGGATGATTCCCAAAGTCAGCTTTTTGCTCCCTGCTTCCCGATTGATGGTTGCGATGGTCGCCGTACATGGAACATACAGCAGGCAGAACACCATCAGGGAATAAGCATTCGCCGCGCCGAACCCCATGGACGCCAGCAGAGCCACAAAACTGTCCATTCCATGGGCTGTAGTAATATTCTGGATACCGAAGAGCACGCTGCAGCTTGACACCACCACTTCTTTTGCCGCGATCCCCGAGATCAGCGCCACCACGATCTGCCAGTATCCAAGTCCCAGCGGGGCAAAGAACGGCACGATCGCTTTTCCGATCAGGGAGCCGAAGCTCTCTGAGATATCCGTCACATATCCTGTCGCGCCGAAATTCAGCAGGACCCACATGATGATGGACGCCAGGAAGATCACAGTCCCGGCCTTTGTCAGATAATCCTTCACTTTCTCCCACACATAGAGGGCGATGGTCCGGGCATTTGGCGCCTTGTACTCCGGAAGCTCGATGAGAAGTTCATTCTCCGCCTTGCTTCCGTCCACCTTCGACAGGATGTACGCGGTCAGGATCGCCACTATGATTCCCAGGAGATACATGGAATAACATGCCATCATCGCATATTTCCCGAAAAACATAGACGAGAACAGCACATAGATCGGCAGTCTGGCACTGCAGGACATAAACGGCGTCACAAGGATCGTCTTCAGCCTGTCCTTCCTGTGTTCCAGCGCCCTGGACGCCATGATCGCAGGAACCGAGCAGCCGAAACCGAGGAGCATCGGGAGGAACGCCCTTCCAGACAGACCCAGATGTCCCATGATGTCATCCATGACAAAGGCGACTCTTGCCATGTATCCGCTGTCCTCGAGAAAGGCAAGGGCAAGGAACAGGATAAAAATATTCGGCAGGAACGTCAGGATCCCGCCCACGCCGGAGATGATCCCGTCCACGATCAGAGATTCGAGTACCGGAGATACTCCCGCCGTCTCGAGGAGATTCCCCGCAAAACCGGTGAACATATCAAGCGCGGTCTCAAAATACCCTTTCAGCCAGTCCCCGACCGTAAATGTCAGGAAGAATACCAGCGCCATGATCACAAGAAAGATCGGCAGCCCCAGCCATTTTCCGGTCATATACCGGTCGATCCGGTCTGTGCGCTCCTCCTTCTCACTTTTATTTACCAGAACCTCATCAATGATCTCCTCGATAAAGTCATATTTCTCATTGATAATGTCCTTCTCATAGCTGCGGTCAGCGATCTGTTCCGCCTCGATGGGATATTTTTCCATCACAGAAGTATCCTGCTCCAGCATCTTGATGGCATGCCAGCGCATATTTTTCATCTCCGGATATTTCTGCCGGAAACGCTCTATGATCTGATCGATCTTGTCCTCGATCCCGTCGCTGTATACCATGGCATATTCGCTGTGGTGGTCATGCCGGTGCTTGGATTTCTCCGAATGGTGATGGATAAACGGCCCCTGCTTCTCATATTCCTTGTGATGCGCCACCGCATGCATCAGGATCTCCAGTCCGCTCCGCTTTCTGGCAGAAACCGGGATGCAGGGGATCCCCAGCATCTCCGGCAGACGGTGGAGGTCGATCTCCATCCCCCGCTCTTCCACCACATCCATCATGTTCAGCGCCAGAACGACCGGCTTGCCAAGTTCGATGAGCTGAAGGGTAAGGTACAGATTCCTCTCCAGACAGGATGCGTCCGCCACATCGACGATGACATCCACTTCATCACTCATGATGCACTCCCGGGATACCTTCTCTTCCATTGTATAGGATGTCAGGCTGTAGATCCCGGGAAGGTCGATCAGCTTAAACTCCTGTCCTTTATAAAAGGTCCTTCCTTCTTTCTTCTCGACTGTAACGCCGGGCCAGTTTGCCACTTTAAGGTTTGCTCCCGTATACGCATTAAACAGGGTGGTCTTTCCACAGTTCGGGTTTCCGATAAATCCTACATTGATCACCTTTTCGCTCATGCTGCCGCCTCCCTCACGATGATGTTGTCGGCGATGCGGCGTCCCAGCGCAAATCTGGTCCCGCGGAAACGGACTGTCATCGCTCCCTTTTTATCATTGTTCAGGATCGTGATCTCAGACCCTTCTGTCAATCCCAAAGCTTCCAGCCGGCGCTCCAGGTTCAGTTCAATGTGGATCTCCACCACAATGTATGTGTGATCGTTCTTTCCTTCTTTCAATCTCATATGCCTCATCCTTTGTGTTCAAGATCTGATTTTCTATACATGCACATTTTTAGCGCCGGAAACAGGAAAGAAAGGATTTCCGTCCCCGGCGCAATTGATAATAATTATCTATATGTATTATAATCTCTTCAAACATATAAGTCAATTGTGGACGCATTTTTCCACACTGGTCCGCCGGCCACAGATTACAGTTCATTTCTACATCGACGGAAACATACAGTAAACCGAAGCCGCTGTGCATCAATAAGTTCCGCCTGCATCCGACCGCCCATCTTCTCTGCAAGGGTCTGGGCGATAGACAGTCCAAGCCCTGTACCCGGTGTATTTCGCGATTCATCTTTCACATAGAAACGCTCAAAAATTCTCTGCACGTCCTCTTCTTCAAAATCACTCACATCATTTTCAAACGTCAGAACAGCTTCGTTCCCTTCTCCACTCAGACCAACCTCAAGGATATTGCGGGCATATCTGCATCCGTTCTGGATCAGGTTACGGATGATACGCTCTGACGCGTTCCGTTCTCCCCACGCCATAACCGAAGTCTCCGGAATCCGCACCGAAAGCTCCAGCCCGCTCTCCCCGATCTCCCGCCAGGAATCGGCCAGTGTCTCCCGGAGCAGCCTTCCCATATCCATCTCCTTCATCTCCGGTTCGTATTCTTCTGAAGAGATCCTGGAATATTCATAAAACTGCTCCACCAGCCGCGAGAGGGCTTCTGCCTTTCTGCTGACCGCATCAAGTCCTGCCCTGTCCTCATCGGAAAGCGCTCGGAGATCCGTGATCTTGAGGTAGCCTAGGATAGCTGTAAGAGGGGTGCGAAGATCATGGCTGATATTTTCAATCTGCTTTTTAAACTCTTTTTCTCTACGGTCAAATGTATTCTTTTCCCGGCGTATCTCCCTTAACATCTGATTGATCCCGGCCAAAAGCACTTCCAGGTCTTTCTCTTGAGTTTCCATCTTGATCACACGGTTTTCCTCCAGATTTGCGGATATCTCCTCAAGTTCCGCCGAGGCAGCCCTCAGCGCTCTCTTCAGCAGCAGAAGCCGTACGCCTAAGACAACTGCCACTGCAGCCGAAACTGCCGCTGCTATATACATCATCTTCCACCGCCTCCTTTCCGGTCATTCTCTCATCAGATTTCTTTCCTGCGATTCATAAAGACTCCCGCAGCCGCAAATACTATGATTCCGGCGACTCCCGCCAGAATACACTTTACTGCTCCGGCGGGTTCGCTCCACAGGCACAGATATCCGCTCATCCCCACCATCACATCTGTCATCAAATAATTTCTCGGCATCCACGACGCTATCTTCGCCAGAAGCGGGATTTCAAAGCCTGTCATGTAGAAGACCGCCGGTAACAGAAAGACCACACCCATCCATGCAAGTCCGGACACAAGTTCTTTTTCAAAAAACTGTGTGAACCCCGCTGCCAGTATCACGCCGGCTGCCGCAAACGGAAGATTGACTGCTATCCCCTGAAGCATCAATACAAGATAGGGCTGTACCGGACCATCCAGAAGAAGGACCGCGCTGATAACATAAACTGCAGTCAACAGGATCATACTTGCAAATGCCGCCACAAAGGACACGATACACTTTCCTAAGAAAAGGCTTTTTCGCGAAATGCCGTATGCCACTGCATTTTTCATCACGCCGATCCTGCGCTCCCCCGAAAACAGAAGCACAGAAAGTATTGCTCCCGCAACAGCGAGGAAGAGCATATTATCCGTGAGAAATGACAGAGAAAACTTCACATTTGCATACTGAAATCCTGAGATTGCTCCGGCTGAGACATACAGCCCCACGTTCAGAAACAAAATCCCCAGAGCCATCAGACCGGTAAACAGGTAAATATCCTTTGTATGCAGTATCCGATAAGATTCACTTCTTATATAGTTGATCATAATTCTGTTCCTCTCCTTTTCAGCTCCATGTAATACTCTTCCAAGGTCATCTTCTTTACCGAGAGCGATGAGACGCCTATCCCGTTCTCCACCGCCAGTCTGCTGTAAAATTCAGGTTCCTCAGCAGTTCCCGGTATTCGCACTTTGTGATCCGGGAGCACCTGATAGGGCCGCCCCGGCGCCCTTCTCTCAAGCAATACTGTATAGAGTTCCGGTTCATCCACTCTGATCTCGATATAGCCGCTGCACTCTTCTTCAAGCCGTTCTGCCGTAATCTGTTTTAACAGCCGCCCTTTATCCAAAAAGCAGTATTCATCTGCCAGCTGTTCCATCTCTGCCAGGATATGGCTGGAAAGTATGATAGTAATGTTCTTTTCCCGGCACAGCCTGATCAGAAGCTCCCGCATTTCAATGATTCCGCTGGGGTCCAGCCCGTTGATGGGCTCATCCAGCATCAGAAGTTCGGGTTCACCGATCAGAGCGATCCCAAGTCCCAGCCTCTGCTTCATCCCAAGGGAAAGCTGTCTTCCGTATGTCTTCCTCCTGTCGTAAAGCCCGATTTGTTTTAAAACCTCTCTGACCTGTTCCTTTCCCGGTATCCCCTTCTGGATCCGATAATATTCCATATTTCCTTCTACCGTAAGCTGTGGAAAAAAACCGGGAGCTTCGATCATTGTCCCAATGCGTTTCCTCTGCTTCTCAAGCTCCTTTTCTCCGTGAGCACCGAACAGGATCACCTCACCTTTCGTGGGGAATATCTGTCCTGCCAACAGCTTCAGAAATGTGGATTTTCCTGAGCCATTGTCCCCTACCAGCCCGAGGATCTCCCCTCGCCGCAGGCTCAGGTTCACATCTATAAGCGCCCTGGTCTTTCCATACTCTTTTGTCAGATCATGGACCTCTGCTACTGTCTCTTTCATAATCTTTTTATCCTTTCCTGAGTCTTTCATATTTTTTCATCTCTGTTTCCTTTGATGTACCTGTATCATACCCTTCTGGTTTTTAATAAGTCCTCAAGAAACTTTAAAGAAACTATAAAGATTACTCCCTTAAGGCAGTACGGCTCATGCCATCTTGAATCCGATTCCCCATACTGTTTTTATATACTCTTCCCCGGGATCCGCAGCGGCGATCTTCTTGCGGATATTGCTCACATGAACGTTCACCGTATTGTCCTCCCCGTAATATCCATTGTCCCATACCTGTTCATACAGCTTTTCTCTTGAGAACACCTTGTCTGGATGCTCTGCCAGGATCCGCAGGATCTCAAACTCATGGGGAGTCATAGCGATCATCTGGCCATTTACCGTAACTTCCCTGGCGCTCTCGCTCAGTACCAGACGTTTATAGGTCAGGAACCTCTCTTCCTCCCCTGCTCTCCCGAATCCGCTGTCTGCCCCGCTGCGTCTGAGCGCCGCCATCACACGAACAACCACTTCCTCAGGTTCAAAGGGTTTCGTAATATAATCGTCTGCTCCGCTTCTTATTGTCCCGACCCTGTCATCCAGCGCGCTCTTTGCTGAGAGCACTATAATAGGGATGGACTTTCTCAGTTCATCCCTGACATAGGTTATGATCTCTTCGCCCGTCACTCCCGGGAGCATCAGGTCCAGGAGGATCAGATCAGGCTCGGACATATCAAGACGGAGTTTCGCCTCCGTCCCCGAGTATGCCGGAGTCGTTTCGTATCCTGCTTTTGACAATATCCTGCACAGGAGGCGGCTGATATCAGCATCGTCCTCGACCACAAGTATTTTCGCCATTTTATATCCTTCTTTCATCTTCGATTTTCTCTTGTCCCATCATAAATCCGGTATATTTTAAACATTTACATCTTTTTATACTCCCTGTATAAGGAATAAATTCCCACAGACGTCAGAACCGCTCCCAACCCCAACGGGACCGTACGCCACGACCGAAACAGATACGTCCCCAGCGGTCCCCAGTCAGCATAATACTCCTGATAGGGCTGATATGTCTCGATCACTGCCAGTATACAGGCGGCAGCCACGAGAAGAAGTCCGACCGCAGTTATAGCAATATACGCTCCTCTCCGAAAACAGCTTTTTTCATTGGAAAAGTTTTGTTCCTCCGAACAGCCAGACGACAATTCTTCCTTTTCATCAAAAAGAAGATAATCCGCTGGGACTTCAAATATCCTGCAAAGCGCTTTGATCTTTTCAACATCCGGGACAGATTCTCCCGTCTCCCACCGCGAAACAGCCTGTCTCGACACTCCGATCCGCTCTGCCAGATCCTCCTGTGACATTCCTCTTTTCTTTCTGCACGCAGAAATTTTTTGCCCGATCTTCATCTTTTCTCCTCCTCTGTGTGCATATCATGACATATATTTTCTGGAAATTCCACCATTCTGCCATTACATTTCCGCAAGTATCAGTTGCACTTATATTTCACGATTCTTCTTCCACGATCCGCAGTCCCCATGCCGGGATCGTGATCTTTTCATCTGCCTTTACCTGTTCTCCCGACAGCAGATCCTTACCGCCCCCACACACGGGGACTTCCGCCTGCTCCTGTCCGGAATAGTTCAGATAGAACCGAACCGTTTTCCCCAGATCGTTCACGCTTTTTCTCACGACCAGCGGGAACTCACACTCCGTCTCCCTTGTGATCCCCGCATCTCCCAGCGCTCTCAGGAAAACTTTTTTCAGGAAACTCTCATCAGTCATGCATCCGATATGATATGCATATCCCTTTTCACAATGATTTCTCGTCACTGCCGCATAGCGGTTCCAGTTATAGTGGTCGTAGGAGGCAAGCACTTGTGCCCCTTCCGGGATCAGCAGTTCCATGAACACTTTCGCCTCATCGCTGCCGTCCTTCGCCGCGATCTCTCCCTGAAGCCCCGTGTCCACAGGGAAGGTAAACTGATCATACCGGTATCCCATGCACGCTCTGAGGATATGCGGCTGGACCTCATGGCTCACCTTGACATTCTCATTGGCGAATCCGGTCTTGAAGGTGGTCACCAGCGTTCCGCCCTCTCTCACATACCGGTCAAGTCTTTTCAGCAGTTCATCCGGCGCTGCATAGAGGGCCGGCACCACGATCATCTTATAGTCCGCCATATTTTCCGATTCCGGGAAAAGGAAATCACATTCCACGTTCATTTTATAGAGGGTATCATAGACCCATCTGACCACATCATTGTACATGATCTTTCCGTTGTCCCCGGAAACTGCTTCAATGCCGAACCATTTTAACGCAGTCAGCGCCTCGTTGCTCACAAGGACCGCCACATCATTTTTCTTTTTCAGATTTACAAGATGATCCCCGATCTCTTTCCATTCATTTCCGACGATGCACGCCTCTCTGTAGGTCTCATTCTCCTGAAAATCATGGCTTAACAGCCCCTTCCAGTAGGTCTCGAAAGAATTATGTATGGAGTGCCAGTGCCAGTACATGACGCTGTTGGCGCCGGAAGCGATATGGCTGTACGCCTGCAGCCGGAGCTGCCCTTTGTAGGGCGTCCATCCCGGGAATCCCTGGGCTTCCGTCTCCAGGACAAGATAGTTATCCCCTTTGAGGCTCCTCGTCATGTCGCCGCCAAAGGCGATCTCCGCCCCGGTCAGCTTATCCTGTGTCGGATGGTAGATATCTGTCCCGGCAATAGTCAGGCATCTTGCTGTGCGGAAATGATCCACGTCCGGCTGGACACCGTAGGAATATCCCCGCCACTCAAAGTCCAAATTGTGGGTGATAAACTGATCTTCCCTGCGGTATTCATTTACGATAGACGCCTGCCAGCTTAAGAACTCCTCCACCTGAAGCCTCTGGAACTTTTCAAACTCCGCTCCCAGGCTCCCGTTGATCGTTCCCCTGACATCCGGGAAGTCCTCCCAGGCGTTGATCCGATTGCTCCAGTAATCCAGTCCGAACTCTGCATTCATCGCATCCAGATCATCATGGAACTTATTTCTCAGATACTTTATAAACTTCTCCTGCACGTTTTTCCCTGCGGTTCCGTAGTATTTCGTCTCGTTGTCGATCTGAAACCCGATCACGCATTTCCGGTGAGCGCTGCATTTCATCAGTTCCCTGATCACCCGCTCTGCATAGAAACGGTATACAGGATGAGTGATGTCCATGATCTGCCGCGCGCCGTAGATCCCGCGCCCGTTCACTGTGGTCGCCAACACATCCGGATAGGACTTTACCATCCAGGTGGGAATGGCATAGGTAGGGGTTCCGATGATCACCGAGATCCCGGCCTCTTCCATGGCGTCCATGACCCGTTCCACATGAGAGAAATCAAAGACTCCCTCCTGAGGCTCACAGGTGCTCCATGTGGACTCCGCGATGCGCACCACATTGATCCCGGCCTTTTTCATCATCTCCACGTCTTTATCCAGACGGTCGTAAGGCATATACTCATCATAGTAAGCGGCTCCATATAACAGTTTTTCCATGAAATCAATCCTCCTGTTTTTGTTTACTGATTATGACCATACCATAGCAAAACATAGTGCTGGAATATATCACAGATTTTCTGTATTTGTCATACATTTTCGTTTTTGTGTGATGTTCTGTATTTTTCTCTGTATCTCGCAGGCGTCATGCCTGTTATTTCTTTGAAAACCCGTCCCAGGTGGCTCTGAGAGCTAAACGAGAGATAGTTCGCAATATCTTTCACCGGGTATTCTGAGTAACGGAGCAGATTTTCCGCCAGCCGCACCTTCTCCCTCCGGATGTACTGCTGTATGGTAACACCTTCCACTCGGTGGAACAGATCTGAGAGATATGCTGTAGAAACGCCGATCCGACATCCGATCTCGCCGATCCGTATCTCGCCGTGCAGATTCTGGAAGATATAGTTTTTTGCTCTTTCCACCAGCTCATTCTTCTCTCTTTCTCCATGGATCCGGTTCACTTCATCCGCAAACACATATTCCGCCTGACGCATTGCAGCATCAATCTTTACGATGTTCTCCATCTCTTCAATTTTCTGTATAAAGCCATCTGCCATGGAAAACGCCTCTTCCGGGAGCAGGCCTCCCTCTATGGCCGCTCTGGATGCCAGAGTGATCACACAGACCGCGATATTCTTGGCCTGACGGATCTCGCTGCGGGACAGTCTTCCCACTTCTCCCCTGTATGTTTCCTCCAGACTGCGCCGCAGCATCTCCCTGTCGCCCCGCCGGATACTGTCCAGTTCCCTCCTTTCCTGATCATAGGGATTGTGAGGCATTCTGTTTTCCTGCCGGGAAAAAATCACTTTCTGGACATTGGAACGGGCTTCCTCCCGCGTCATGCCCTGCAGACCGTTTTTCTCCCATAATTCCTCAGACGACAGTTCCCTTCCGGTAAACACATGATAAAGCGCCAGGATTCCCGAGCAGAACGTTTTTGGTTCACAGTAGGGGATTATATGCATCGCGGCTCCGCTGATACGATGTGTTTTGACCATAAATGCATCCTGTTCAGCCGACGGTCTTGTAATACTGACGGGACCGATGATCAGTTTTTCCTGCCCGATCGGGATCACGGCATACAGGATAGAGTGATTTTCGCAATATATATCAGGGTACTCCTTTTCTTCTCTCTCCAGCAGCATTTTCAGAAACGCCCGATCTGTATGTAATGGACTCCGCTCTGCAGACATGCCGCCATATGACTCCCGGATGTTACAGTCCCGGCTCACCAGACAGATATCACAATGAAGCATCCGGCCCCACTGGTCAAGCAGAAATTCCCGTTTCACTTCGCACCGCTCCTTTTTATTATTCCTTTGTCGAAATCATGCATTCTCACCATTCGCCGCTTCTTCCTTCTCTGTTTTCAGCTCCGGATCCGCAGAGATTTTCTTCACTTCCCGGTCATAAGTATAAATTCCGTTCACCTCTTCTTCTATATCTGACCACTGTGTATACACACTGGCGCACAGCCCCTCGGAGATCAAAGCCTCTACATTTTTCATCAGTTCCCTGAACGATTCATTCAGTTCTTTCCGGCTCTTATGGTCCTTATACCCGTAAAGCTCCCCGCAGGCAGTATGTCCTTCCTCCCGGAATGTATATCCTCCAATCTCCGAGAGCACCGCCGCTCTCTCCTTTTCCGGTCTGACTTTCAGCCTGAAGAAATAATTATGGACGCTCTGAAGGTCTCCGCTGCCCTGGTCAAACCAGCCGCTCGCCGAGTCAATGATCCTGTCCGGATCCAGTTCTCTCGCGATCTTCGTCAGATCCTCTGTCTGAAACTGTCCCCATCCCTCGTTAAAGATCACCCAGACAGCAATGCAGGGATGCCCTTTTAAAATCCGCAGGGTCTCCTTCATCTCTTTTACGAATTCCAGTTTTCCCGCTTTCTCCCGCCTTGAGAGAAGTCTGGTGTGCCGGTCTTTGATGTGGATATTTCTCCAGGACAGCACTGTCGCCGCATAGGTCACAAGCCAGGATTTATACACCCCGCCGCCGTTTACCATATCCTGCCAGACGACCATCCCCAGCCGGTCGCAGTGATAGTACCATCTCTGAGGCTCGATCTTGACATGTTTGCGCACCATATTGAATCCGGTTTTCTTCATCTCCCGGATATCAAAGATCATCGCTTCATCCGAGGGCGCTGTATACAGCCCGTCAGGCCAGTATCCCTGATCCAGGACACCGTTCTGGAACTGTACCTTTCCGTTCAGACAGATACGCGGAATTCCTTTTTCATCTTTCTCCACGGAAAAACTGCGCATTGCAAAATAGCTTTCGACGGAATCCTCCCCCATCCTCACTGTAAAAAAATAGAGCCAGGGTTCCTCACAGGTCCAGAGAGCAGGATCCGCGATCTCGGACTCGATCACACTGTTCGAGTTTCCCTCCACTGCGTTGATCACTTCCGGGGCTGCCGCTCTTTCAGAAGCCTCCCTTTCCTCCGAACAGATCATCGGACGCCTGATCTGGATTTCCACCGGACAGTCTCTCTCAGACTCCACCGTGATCCGCACACTCCCCTTTTTCAGATCAGGGACCGCCTCGATCCGGTGGATATGATCTTTGGGGACTTCCTCCATCCAGACCGGCTGCCAGATCCCGCTCTGGGCCGTGTAAAACATTCCTCCCGGTTTTAATTTCTGTTTTCCTCTTGCATGATAGGAGGTATCGCTCAAGTCCTTTACAGCCACAAGCAGCTCGTTCTCTCCGTCTCTCACAAACTCTGTGATCTCCGTCTCAAAGGGCAGATATCCTCCGGTGTGCGCCGCGTTTCGTTTTCCGTTGACAAAGACCACACAGGACTGATCCACCGCCCCGAAATGCAGGATCATTCTCCGTTCTTGCTGCCGCTCGCTCCATCCCTCCAGGGCAAAACTTCTCCGGTACCACAGATACTCTTCCGGCATCAGCTGTCTCCCCACACCGGAAAGCACGCTCTCCGGCGAAAACGGAACGATGATCTCTCCGTCAAACCGCTCCGGCCTGCGGTATTTCTTCGTAAATGCATATTCCCATACACCGTTGAGATTGGTATAACTCTCCCTGACCAAAAGCGGACGCGGATACTCACTAAGAACGTTCTCTTTGTCCAGCATCCTTCCCCACTTCGTATAAAGCTGCTTCATCCTCCCACCTCCTGCTTGTAAAGCGCTCACCCTTGATCCACTCTTTGTTCACAGTCTTCAGAAATCCTATATACCGAAACTCTGTAAAAATCCATTGAACTAATCATACCAGATTTGATTGCAACTTCCAATCGCACAGACTATAATAGTCTAAAAAAGAGGGGGACATTTATTATGCAGGGAATGAAACCAGTCAAAGTGCATTCCTGTTCCGACAGAGTCCAGGCAGATATGCTGATCGAAGCGCTCAAACGGGAAGGAATCCCGGCTTACGCCGAATCAAAGGGAAGCGGAGATTATCTGAATATCTATATGGGAACCTCCGTCTTCGGAGAGTCCCTCTATGTGGATGAAAATGACGCTGACCGGGCAAAGGAGATCATAGAGAGCATGACACAGGCTGACAGCGATGTTGCAGATACGATTGAAGATCAGGAACCCGTCCCCGCCCGTCAGGATAAAAAAATCCTTGTCGTGAGGATCATCTCCCTGATCGCTGCCCTGTTTCTATTTCTCGGCGCTGTAGTCCCGACGCTGCTCAATCTCTTTCTGGGATGACAGGGAATCAAAAAACGGATCCTTTTCGACAACAGTTCATCACTATGCCGAAAAGGATCCGTTCTCTCATCTTGCTAATGGTCCGTCTGTCTGCTGTTTTATATCATATGAGTCCCAGGCGCCCCAATACAAAGCAAAGCCCCATGACAACAGCAAAGGCGATCGCCGCGAACAACAGTGCCAGCGCCCAGGTCTGATAGGGACGCTTCCCTTCTTCCCGTATCTTCTCGATCTCGTCCAGCCGCTTTCCCTCCATAAACATCTTGATTTCCTTATAAGTCCCGATGTCAAGCTCTTTCTTCTGTTTCTCGATCCTGCGTGCGAAATACATCGTCACCGCGTAAATACAGACCCATATCCCGATCCCCACAGGCCACAGAAAGAAAAACAGCGGCACGATCGACACTACGGTCACGACCAAAAGTATTGTATATACCCACGCATCACGGTTCAGTTTTTTAACGTCCTCTTCTCTGATCATTTCTTCCATCTTTTTAATATCTCCTTTCACCAGAACGTCCAGAGAGATTCCGAAAAGAGAACTGAGCAGAACAAGACTGTTTATATCCGGATAATTTTTATCATTCTCCCAGTTGGATACCGTCTGCCTTGTCACATATACTTTATCGGCAAGTTCCTCCTGGGACATCTTCAGCTCGAGTCTGTATTTTTTGATCTGTCTGCCAATTTCCATTTTCGTCTTCCTCCTGTGGACATTCTAGATCAGAAGTTCCCTGATGCGCTATCAAATCGATTATACATCCCGCCTTTTTGGCATGTCAAAACGATTTTGCAAGCACTTTTTTATTTCTTTTATTATCTTTTTATTAATTCAATTTTGCTTTCTATCCTAATAGTATGCTTAAAGTCACAAGACCTGCTCCTCCCACTGCAAGAAACACAAGCCCGGCTCCCGCTCTTCTCTTTCTGGAATCTATTTCCTTTTTCATCTTCTCTGACAGATTGATGGTCGGATAATTTCTGCGTCCGATCAAGTAGATAATCAGTCCGGAAGATCCATTTGTATTAGCAGACAGAAATCCCCATAATCTCGGACACTTCATCCCTCTTGAACGAGCATCCAGTTCCACGATCTTAAAAATCTGCCATACGGTATGTATGGCTCCAA
>HHCFC02800__coassemble_1027_pt1 | contig 59028 bp, 54 predicted proteins | sample HHCFC02800__metabat2_high_PE_058 | metagenome-assembled genome bin HHCFC02800 | reverse complement strand
AGATGTATGAGCAGGCTGGCGCCGGAGCAGGTGCAGGCGCAGCAGGCGGTCCGAATCCGGGACCGGAAGCAGGTCCGGCACCGGACGGGTTCCAGGGCGATGATGTTGTAGACGGAGATTATAAAGAAGTCTAAACATAGTCCGGACGAACTGATAAGATAAACTGTTACAGAAGGCAATGTTGCGGATGTTTTTCCTGCCGGAGGATTCCTCCGGCAGGGAGATTCGCGGCTGAAAATTCTACGGAACCGCATAAAAGGCGGCTGCGTAGAATTTTTAGGTTAGCATTCCGTCAGAAAAGCCGGACCTTTTGGGGGCTGGAAAGAGGAAGACTCTTGAAAGTACGGCAGAGGTGTAACATGTTTAGTGAAAACAGAAAGGTAGAGTTGTAGAGTTATGGCAGAGTCAAAGAGAGATTATTATGAAGTGCTCGGTGTCAGCAGGAGTGCGACCGACGCGGAGATCAAAAAAGCATACCGTGCCCTTGCCAAGAAATATCATCCGGATATGAATCCAGGCGATAAAGAGGCGGAAAAGAAATTTAAGGAAGCCTCGGAAGCATATGCCGTATTAAGCGATGCCGACAAACGTCGTCAGTATGATCAGTTTGGTCATGCCGCATTTGAAGGCGGAGCGGGCGGCGCCGGCGGATTCGGCGGATTTGACTTTAACGGCGCTGATTTCAGCGATATCTTCGGCGACATTTTCGGCGATCTGTTTGGAGGCGGAGGAGCACGCCGCGGGCGCAGCAACGGTCCGATGAAAGGGGCAAACATCCGGAAGAGCATCCGCATCACATTTGAGGAAGCGGTGTTCGGATGCGAGAAAGAGCTGGATCTTATCCTGAAGGATCCCTGCGGATCCTGTCACGGGACCGGGGCGAAAGCAGGGACTTCACCGGAAACATGTCCGAAGTGCGGAGGAAAAGGCCAGGTAGTATATACTTCACAGTCCTTCTTCGGCACTGTCCAGAACGTTCAGACCTGTCCAAACTGTAACGGTTCCGGAAAGATCATAAAAGAGAAATGTCCGGACTGCTCCGGAACAGGATATACCTCCAGCAGGAAGAAGATCAAAGTCACGATACCGGCAGGTATCGACAACGGACAGAGTGTCCGCATCCGCGATAAAGGAGAACCGGGAGTGAACGGAGGTCCGAGAGGAGACCTTCTCGTGGAAGTCAATGTATCACATCATCCGATCTTCCAGAGACAGGATGTCCATATCTTTTCTACGGTGCCGATCTCTTTCGCAGTGGCGGCTCTTGGCGGCGATGTGAGGATCCCGACGGTGGACGGAGACGTGATCTACACGGTGAAACCGGGGACGAAGACAGATACAAAAGTCCGCCTGAAAGGAAAGGGCGTACCGTCTCTTCGCAATTCCCAGGTGAGAGGCGACCATTATGTCACTCTGGTCATCCAGACACCGGAGAGGCTGAGCGCTGAGGCGAAAGAGGCTCTGAGACGGTTTGACGAGCTGACAGGGAATACCCTGCATCAGAACGATGATGCCGGAAAGGGCGATAAAGGAGAGAAGAAGAAAAAGAAGGGCTTTATGGAGAAGATGAAGGAAGCCTTTGAGGAGTAGGAACTGGCGGGGGACGTCCGCCGGTGGGGGATGTGCTGTATTGTCTGCGGACACGCTTTCGCTCGGAAAACGAGCGCAGCGGACACGTAGGAGCGCAAAGGACGCGCTCCAAGTGCCGGCGTCGTTTTAACGGTCCTTAGCCAACACAGCGCATCCCCTCCGGCTGGTGCGTCCCTCCGGCAGTTTTTGAAGAGGGGGTCGGGAGGGGCGCGTCCCGCGGGCGGGACGCTGCTCCCTGGAGAATCGCGAGCAGGAGTGAAAAATTGTCAACAGTCTTTGTTTACCATCAGTTTGATGATCTCTTCATTGGTCTCTCTCATGCCGTCTTTTCCAAGCCGGCCGATCCCGCGGATGGTGGATTCTACGTCTTTCATGACGATCCCGTCGCCGCCTTTGAATTCCTGATCGTTTTTGTACATGTTATAACCGAGGATGCCGGCGTCCACGGAGAAGGCGATCTTTGCCGCGCAGGATGCTTTTGCCCCGTCGCAGACGATACCGGAGACGATGGCGAGTGCATTGACCACTGTGTGGATGGCAGCCTGATAATCACCGCCGCAGAGGTATACGATCCCGGCTCCGGCGCCGGCACCTGCGCTCACGGCGCCGCAGTAGGCGGAGAGGGTGCCGATACCGGTCTTTTCATGGATCGCTACCAGATTGGAGAGCACGAGTGCACGGTAGAGCTCTTCCTTGCTGGAGTTCAGTTCCTTGGCGTATTCGATCAGGGGAACGGAACAGGTGATGCCCTGGTTTCCGCTGCCGGAATTGATGATCACGGGAAGTTCGCAGCCGTTCATCCTTGCATCGGATCCGGCAGCGGCTTTTGCTTTCGCCCGGACTGTGATGTCGTTTCCGTAGGAATGGAGAAGAACGCTCCCGATATTTGCTCCGTAGTCGCCAAGGAGCCCTTCCTCGGCGATGGCGTTGTTATAGCGGATCTGGCGGTCCAGAAGTTTTGAGACGTCAGCAGTGTCCACTGTGTTGGCGAAGTCCCAGATATCTTCCATATTCAGGAGCCCCCGGTCTGCACGGTTTGCCTGTTCTTCTGAGCCGGCTTCCTCCGACTTGAGTTCTTTTTCAAGAAGGATATTTCCGTTCTTTTCGATCAGCACGATATTTGTGTGATAGTCGGCGATGCGCACTTTCGCGTAAGAATCCCCTTTATATTCTGTGACGATGATATCAAATACATGTCCGTAGTCTATGAGTTCGACCTCGATCGGAGCATTTTCAAGGAAAGCTTTGATCTTATCCACCTGATCTTCGGCGACCTGGGAGATGACCTCAAGTTCTTTGTCAGGATCTCCCGCGATGATCCCGGCGGCTGCAGCGGCGGGGATGCCTTTGAGATGATTTGTGTTCGGGACGATCACGCTTTTCACATTTTTGATGATGCTCCCGCTGACCTGCAGCACGACCCGGTCCGGAACATCGCCCAGCACTTCACGGGCTCTGGCGGCAGCGTATGCGAGGGCGATGGGCTCGGTACACCCGAAGGCGGGGACCAGTTCTTCCTCGAGGATCTTGATGTAGGTTTTATATCGAATGTCGTCTTTTTTCATATGGTTTGGTTCCTTTATTTTTCTTGTGTATTTTTCTGTGTTTTAGAACTTTTTATCCGGAGCGTATATCAGCTCGATCCCTTTTTCCACCAGTTCGTCCCTGCCCTGGGCAAGGCCTTCCGGTGTGGGAGTACATATGACATCGGGGGTCAGTCCGCTATTGCCTGACTCCCACGAATACGATCACAGAGCGTTCGCCCAGCAGCAGATTTTTCTGCGCTTCCGGCATCTCTGCTTCGGCAAATGTCTGCTGTTTCGGGTCGCCTGTGTTGACAGCGATCCGCCAGCAGTATCCTTCGGGAAGATCGGGCAGAGACATCTCCGCCGCATTCCAGTGGGCGTTGACCGCGACATAGACAAGGTCCTCCAGATTATTTTCTTCATCATATCCTGAGAAGAGAACGCAGGAGACATATGCGTTTTCCGGAGTTTCCGGTTCCCAGGGAGCGAGACCGTGGATGCTCATGGACGGGAATCCGATATAGCTGGGCTCCAGATCCTTTCGGATGGCAGGGTGCGCCATGCGGAACGCGATCATATAGCGGAAGAATTCGAACATATCCTGGTTCTCGTTCAGCAGGCTCCAGTCCAGCCAGGAGATCTCGTTGTCCTGGCAGTACGGATTGTTGTTTCCGAACCGGGTATCGCAGAACTCGTCTCCGGATAGGAACATGGGCGTTCCCCGGCTGCACATGAGCACAGCGCAGGCGTTCATCATCATCTTTCTGCGCAGGGCAAGGATCTGGGGATCATCGGTATCCCCTTCCACGCCGCAGTTCCAGCTGTTATTGTTGTCAAATCCATCTGTATTGTCCCAGCCGTTTGCCTCATTGTGTTTCTGGTTGTAGCTGTACAGGTCGTTCAGGGTGAAGCCGTCGTGGCAGGTCAGGAAGTTGACCGATGCGTTGCCGCCCCGGTAGACCGGGTCATAGAGGTCCGGAGAGCCGGTCATCCTCTGTGCGGCAATGCCGGACATCCCGGCGTCCCCTTTCAGGAAACAGCGCATATCGTCCCGGTAGCGGCCGTTCCACTCTGCCCATCTCTTCCAGGACGGGAAGGATCCCACCTGATAGAGACCGCCCGCATCCCATGCCTCCGCGATCAGCTTGACGTTGCCCAGGATGGGGTCGAAGGCAAGGCTCCGAAGGAGCGGAGGCTGGTTTAAGGGGGTGCCGTTCTCGCTCCGTCCCAGGATGGAGGCAAGGTCGAAACGGAAACCGTCTACCCGGTAGTCCGTCACCCAGTAGCGCAGGCAGTCCAGGATCAGCTCCTGTACGACAGGATGATTACAGTTCAGCGTGTTCCCGCAGCCGCTGAAGTTGTAATACGTTCCGTCCGGGGTCAGCATATAGTAGATGTTGTTGTCAAAGCCCTTAAAACAGAAAGAAGGACCCATCTCGTTCCCTTCAGCGGTATGGTTGAACACCACATCCAGGATGACGTCGATCTCATTGTCGTGGAGGGCTTTGATCAGATGCTTTAATTCCATCCCCTCCCGATTGTACTCTACACCGGAGGCATAGCTTGTGTTTGGCGCGAAGAAACAGACCGGATTATATCCCCAGTAATCCAGGAGTTCATTTTCGTCGATCATGCGGACGTCTCTCATCTCGTCAAACTCGAAGACCGGCATGAGCTCCACTGCATTGACTCCCAGCTTTTTGAGATAGGGGATCTTCTCCTCCAGCCCTCGGAACGTGCCCGGACAGGCAACGTTCGAGGTGGGGGATTTGGTGAACCCGCGGACATGGAGTTCGTAGATGACCAGATCTTCCATGGGAATGGGCTCGCTCCGCTCCAGCCCCCAGTCAAAGTTGTTCTGTACGACCCGGGCGCGGTAGCTGTGCTGTGTGTTATTCTTGCATCCCCACTGGCTCTGACCGGTGACTGCGCGGGCGTAAGGATCGAGCAGGATCTTTGTCTTGTCGAAGCGGAGCCCTTTTTTTTCATCATAGGGACCGTCCAGCCGGTAGGCGTACTCGAACTCCTCCACGTCCAGACCGAACACGATCATGGAGTAGACGAAGCCGATCTTATAGTTATCCGGAAATTTCAGGGCGGCGAAAGGTTCCTCCGCTTCCCGGTGGAAGAGGAGCAGTTCGCAGGACGTCGCCCCGTGGGACTGGATGGTAAAGTTCACCCCGCCCGGAATGATGGTGGCGCCGAAGAAACGGAAAAATCCGGGGCGCACCTGGAATCCGGAGATATTATCCAGAGGTTTTAACTGGCGGCCGGGGACAAGCACCAGATCAGATGTATGCAGTGACATAACGGGTCATCTCCTTTCAAGATAAAAGACTGCAACCTGGGTACGGTCCCGCAGATCGAGCTTATCAAGAATCACGCTCAAATAGTTTCTCACAGTCCCCTCGCTTAAATACAGACGGGCTGCGATCTCTTTATTGCTTAAGCCCTCCGCGATGAGCCGGATCACGTCCAGCTCGCGTTCGCTGATGCCGTGTGCCGAATAATCATAGGAAGGTTTTTCGCGGTTCATCAGTCCGGGCAGACGGGAGACGATCTCATCCCCGAACACCGACTGACCTGAGGCTGCGGCGCGGATCGCGGGAACGAGGTTCTGGTAGTCCTGCTTGAGAAGATATCCCGCTGCGCCGAGTTTCAGTGCTTTTATGATATATTCATCGTCGGAAAATGTAGTGAGGAGCAGGATCCTGGCATCCGGAAATTCTCTCAGTACCGCTTCCGCAGCCTCCAGTCCGTCTGTTTCTGCCATGCGGATATCCATGAGGAGGACGTCCGGGCGGTGCTGCCGGAAGAGGGGCAGGGCGTCTTTGCCGTCGGAGGCTGTCGCAGCCACTTCGAAGTCCGGCTGTGCTTCCAGGATCATCTTCAGTGCATTTACGACGAGACAGTCATCATCGATCAGTATCAGTTTCATCATCTTGTCTCCTTTTCGGTATGGTGACTAATATCTTAAATCCGTTTTCTGTGAAAAAATGGATATTTCCGTTCAGTTTTTCCACCCGGTCACGCATGTTGGAAAGCCCCATGCCGCCCTTGCTTTCCCGGATCTGAGTGCCGTTGTCCTCAACACAGAGCTGATACAGGGCAGGATGCTCCCGGATCGTGAGGGAGACCTTTGTAGCGCTGCTGTGACGCATGATGTTGGAGAGAGCCTCTTTCACAATACTGATGAAGGCATATTTCACATCCCTTGGGACATAACGCCCCGCATCATATACATAGTCTACCGGACAGAAAGCGAAACTCTCTGTCAAAGAGCGGACCGCCTCATCCAGGTTCACTGCTTCGTCCTTCAGGTCATGGACGCTGGCGCGGATGCTGTCCATCGCGGAGTTCAGCGTCGCATCCAGAGAATCAAGAGTGGGGGCAAGAGAAGCCTCCCGGCTGACTGCTTTTGCCGCACCCACCAGAAGGATAGAGCGGGAGAGCAGATGTCCCACGTTGTCATGGATCTCCCTGGCGATCCGGTTCCGCTCCCTCAGCGTCGCTGTATAGATCTCGTAATCCTGCCTTTCCTGTATGGAACGGTTCTTTTCTGTCAACAGGAGATCCCGCTCCGTGCTGTCATCCTGAGTGCGCCGGAGCTGTTCTTCCAGACACTCGCGGGCAGACGTCTCGGAGGAGAGCAGGAAGGCGGTAAGAAAGCCAAACAGCTCGAGGCAGAGAAGGAGCGGAGAAAGCGCGTTCCTTCCTGTGCCTGAGGAGATGAAGAATACAAGGATCCCTGCCGCCAGGACAGGATAGAGTTTTCTTCGGAACAATCCGTATGCCGCAGCCGGAAAAAAGAGAGTGAAATCCGGATCCGGTATCCCTGCGATGAAAAAAAGGATGCAGAAGAGTCCAAATCCCCTGTCGTTTTCAAAAAAGCGGTCTGCGCAGCAGATGATCACTGCACAGAGGAATGCCGTTATATATGGAAGGTCCGGCCGGATGAAAAACAGGGAGAACATGCATAATAGCATGACTGCTGCCGTGTTCAGTGTATTTCTCATATCGTGTTCTCTCAGAGAGTCCTCCTCCTGGTATGGTCTTTTGATATATATATGACTTATTATAGCCCATAAAGGAGAGAAAGCAAAGGAAAACAGTGAGGGGGTGACAATTGTCATATCCCTTTATGACACTGTACACTACAGCGCAGCAGAGAAAAGAGATATCATGAGAGCATAAAAGAAAAGCAGGGGATGTCCCCGGAGACATTTACCATTTACCAGGAGGGAGAAAGATGATAAAGATAGAGAATCTGGTGAAACGATATGGTGTTACGGTGGCGCTGGACCACTTTAACCTGGAAGTAAAGGAGGGGGAGATATACGGGCTGCTGGGACCAAACGGCAGCGGAAAGACCACGGCCATTAATTGTATGCTGGCACTGCTGAAATTTGACCGGGGCAGTATTAAGGTCATGGGAGAAGAGATGGCGCCGGACAATTATAAGATCAAGAGCCAGATCGGCATCGTGATGCAGGATGTGGCGGTGTTTGAGGAACTGAACGTATGGGACAATATAGACTATTTCTGCAGTCTTTATGTGAAGGACAGGAAAAAAAGAAGAAGACTGGTGGAGGATGCCATACAGTTCGTCGGGCTGGAGGAGTACCGGAAGGTATATCCGAAGAAACTCTCCGGCGGGCTTCTCCGGAGGCTTAACATTGCCTGCGGGATCGCGCACAGGCCGAAGCTGATCATACTGGATGAGCCTACTGTGGCGGTGGATCCTCAGAGCAGAAACAGGATTCTGGAGGGAATCTGCGAGCTGAACCGGCAGGGGTCCACCATTGTATATACGTCTCATTATATGGAAGAGGTGGAGCAGATCTGCACACGGATCGCCATCATGGACCACGGCAGGAGCATCGCGGTGGGTACAAAGGAAGAACTGAAGGGGATGATCAAGACCGGGGAGACCGTGACGATCGAGGCGGTGATCTTAAGCGGGGGAGATCTTGAGGAACTCAAAAAACTGCCTCATGTGTTCGACATACAGTATGAGGATCAGAAACTGGTGGTGCGGTGTACAAAGGCAAAACATAATCTGATCAATATCCTCAGGCTCCTTCAGGACCGGGAGATTCCCTTCGGAAGAGTATTTTCCGAGCTGCCTACATTAAACGACGTATTTTTAGAGATCACTGGAAAACAGCTCAGGGATTAGGGAGGGGAAGTTATGCTGGATATGATACGGTACAGTTTTCTTACAAAGATCAAGAAAAGAGATCTGATCTTCTGGCCTCTTATCTTTCCGTTTGTGCTGGGGACAGTGATGTACTTTTCCATCGGGCAGATGGAAGAAGCGGATTTTGAGACAGTGCGGGCGGCGCTGGTCAGGGAAGCAGAACAGGAAAACAGCGCTGGGAAGAACAGTGGGGAAGAAATATTTCCATTTTTTCTCGAAAGTCTGGAAGAGGATTCGGATCTGATCCGGACGGAGGAGATGACAGAGGAGGAAGCGGTAAGGGCGCTTGAGAATGGAGAAATTGACGGGATTTATTATGACGGCGCGGATCCGTCGCTGACTGTGAGCGCCAGCGGATTCCCTCAGAGTATCCTGCAGATGGTCCTGGAGAGTTATATGGAAGGAAAAGAGACGCTGGAGGATGTGGCTTCTATCCACCCGGAAGGGCTTGAGGCGGCGGCAGGAGCCATGGAAGATTACGGCAATGTCCTGGAACAGGTCTCCCTGGGTGGAAAGACAACGGACGGAACGGCACAGTTCTTTTATGCTCTGCTGGGGATGGCGTGTCTGTACGGATGCTTTATCGGATACAGTTCCGCGATGGAGATCCAGGCAAATCTGTCTCCTCTTGCGGCAAGGCGGTGCGCGGGCCCGGTACACCGGCTGAGCCTGGTGGTGACGGAGATCCTGGTCTCGTTTGGGATCCACTTTGTAAATATGCTGCTCCTGCTGGCGTATATGAAGTTTGTCCTGAAGCTTGAGTTTGCGGGTTCTTATGTGGAAATGCTCCCGGTGGTGCTCATGGGCAGTATGATCGGAGTCACCATGGGGATGTTCATCACCAGTGTCGGAAAGATGGGCGAAGGCGTGAAAATCGGGATCATGGTGGGAGCCTCCATGGCGCTGAGCTTCTGTGCCGGACTGATGAACCCGGATATAAAAAATGCGGTGGATAGAAGTATTCCTCTTCTCAACCGCGTCAATCCGGCGGCGCTGATCTCGGACGCGCTGTACTGCCTCAATGTTTATGACGCGCCGGAGCGCTATGCGCAGGATATGATGATCCTGGCGGGTCTGTGCGTGCTGCTCACCGCAGGGACGTTTCTGATCATAAGGAGGGAACGCTATGTCAGTATTTAAGGTATATATGAAAATCGCGAAAAAGAATATCGGGATGATCCTCCTCTATCTGGTGATCTTTTTTGGCGTTACGGTCATGTTCCAGAGATTTGCCGGGGAGGAACCACAGGGGTACACGACAGAAAGTATTCCAGTAGGGATCGTTGATGAAGACGGAGGGACAGCAGCGGAAAGCCTGATCGATTATATCGGGCTGAGTAACGATGTGGTACTGCTTGAAAATGACACAGAGTCGCTGCAGGAAGAATTGTTCTACCGGAACGTGGATTATATCGTCCGGATCCCGGAGGGATTTATGGAGAAATGCATCCGGGGGGATGAGAGCCTGAAAGTGACTGCCGTGCCGGGCACCTACACGGGACATTACGCGGAACAGCAGATCAGCAATTTTATAAACTTTGCCCGCAGTTATGCCGCTGCCGGGTTTACGGAAGAAGAGATCGCATCCGTTATGGCAGAGAGAACGCCGGCTGAGGTGAATCTTCTGGATCAGGGCGGAAACGGGGGACAAACGCCTTCCTACGCTTTCTTCTACCGTTATCTTCCATATCTGTTTCTAAGCCTGCTCTGCTATGTGATGGGGTATATCCTGATGGGCTTTCGGAGAGGCAGTCTTCCAAGGAGGATGAGAGCCTCCGCGGTGCCTGCCCGGAGACAGAGCCTGGAAGGGCTTGCGGCGTCAGGGGTGATCGCTCTTGCACTGTGGGGAATCTGCACAGCGGCTTCTCTGACGGTGTACGGGAGGGGGTTCCTGACCGGCGGAAGAGCAGGATGGTATCTGCTCAATTCCTTTGTCCTGCTGATCGTATCGCTGACGCTGGCGTATCTGGTGGGAACGCTCGTAAAGACTTCCGACGCCCTGAACGGGAGCGTGAATATTCTTTCTCTCGGGATGTGCTTCCTCTGCGGCGTGTTCGTGGAAATGGACTACTTAAGCGGCGGTGTGAGAAAGGCGGCGCAGTTCCTGCCGGTGTACTGGTATGAGACAGTGAACGATCTGCTGACACAGAGCACGAAGATCGCAGGGAGCGTGCGGACGGAAGTGCTGGAGGGGATCGGGATCCAGCTTGTGTTCGCAGCGGCGTTTGTGTGTGTGACGCTGGCGGTTACGAGAGAGAAAAAACAGAATGCTTATTGACTTTTCCCCCTGTTTTACTTTATGCTTTATGGGTATTAACGTAATGAAAATGTAAAGGACATGAGACAGCTTTACAGCAGAGCAGTATGAAGGAGGACATATTTCATGGGCGGATTTTTCGGTGTGGCATCGAAGAAGGATTGTGTTTTGGAACTTTTCTACGGAGTTGATTATCACTCCCATCTTGGAACAAGACGTGGAGGAATGGCGGTTTACGGTGCAGGCGGATTCAACCGTGCCATACATAATATCGAGAATTCCCCGTTTCGGACAAAGTTTGAGCGGGATGTTGAGGAACTGCAGGGGAACTTCGGGATCGGCTGTATCTCGGACTACGAGCCCCAGCCGCTGCTTCTTCAGTCTCATCTGGGAAGTTTTGCGATCACAACGGTAGGGAAGATCAACAATCAGGCGGAGATCCTGGAGAAGGCATACAGGGACGGCAGGACCCATTTCCTGGAGATGAGCGGAGGCCAGATCAACGCGACAGAACTGATCGGCTCTCTGATCTGCAGAAAAGAGACTATCACGGAGGGAATACGGTATGTTCAGGAACTGGTGGACGGATCCATGACTGTCCTGATCATGACAAAAGAAGGGATCTATGCGGCGAGGGATCTCCATGGAAGGACTCCGGTGGTCATAGGAAAGAAGGAGGACGCCTACTGTGTGTCCTTTGAGAATTTTGCCTATCTGAATCTTGGGTACGAGCATTACAAAGAACTTGGGCCCGGGGAGATCGTCTATATCACGCCGGAGAGCGTGGAGACGCTTGTGGAGCCTCAGTACAGTAAGATGAAGATCTGCTCCTTCCTCTGGGTATACTACGGATACCCGACTTCCTCCTATGAAGGGGTGAATGTGGAAGAGATGCGTTACCGCTGCGGAAGTATGCTGGCAAAGAGAGACGGGGATTCGGTCCATCCGGATATTGTCGCCGGTGTGCCGGATTCCGGACTGGCACATGCCATCGGCTATGCAAATGAGTCCGGGATCCCCTATGCAAGACCATTTATCAAATACACCCCTACCTGGCCCAGGTCCTTCATGCCGACGAACCAGAGCCAGCGAGACCTGATCGCAAGGATGAAACTGATCCCGGTGCAGGCTCTGATCGAGAATAAGAAGCTCCTTCTCATCGACGATTCGATCGTCCGGGGGACGCAGCTTAGGGAGACAACGGAATTTCTCTACCGGAGCGGGGCAAAGGAAGTCCATGTACGTCCTGCATGCCCGCCTCTGCTGTATGGATGCAAATATCTGAACTTCTCCAGATCGAAGTCGGAGATGGAACTGATCACGAGGAGAGTGATCCGGGAGAGAGAAGGAGAAAACTGTTCTGAGGAAGTTCTGGAAGAATATACAAATCCGGATACCTGCCGTTACGCGCAGATGATCGAGGAGATCCGGAGACTGCAGAATTTTACGACACTCCGCTACCACAGGCTGGATGACCTTCTTGCGTCCATCGGACTGGAACCCTGCAGAGTATGTACCTACTGCTTTGACGGAAAAGAGTAAAAAGCCGCAGAGCATCAATGATATCTTGACTGAAACGGTTGAAATACGGTATTATATATAAAAGTTGCCGTATTTCAACCGTTTTTGACGAAGGAGGAACGTATATGAATCTTTCACAGCTCCGGTATCATAAGCAGGAAAAGGGATATTCCATGGCAAAGCTCTCGGAATTGTCAGGGGTCCCGCTGGGGACGCTCCAGAAGATATTCAGCGGGGAGACGAAGTCGCCCAGGTCGTCTACCCTCGAAGCGCTGGAAGCAGTGCTTCTCCCAAAGGAGGAGCGGTATCCGGAAAAAGACGTGGGATTGACGGATGCTGTCAGGGAAGCTGAACCCGTGTATGGATCTGGGAACAGGAAGAAACAGGGGGAATATACGCTGGAGGACTACTACGCCCTTCCGGACGAGAGGCGGGTGGAACTGCTCAACGGGGTCATCTATGACATGGCAGCGCCCAGTACGATCCACCAGTTTATCATTCCAAAACTGACATTTTCCTTTGAAAACTATATCATGAAGAAAAAAGGAAAGTGCATCGTCTTCCCGTCGCCTGTGGATGTACAGATCGACTGCGATGACCGCACCATGCTCCAGCCCGACGTCCTGATCCTGTGCGACCGGTCCAAGCTGATCCGACGGTGCATCATGGGCGCGCCGGATCTGGTGATCGAGATCGCCTCGCCGTCTTCACTAAAGATGGACGGGAAGCTGAAGCTGGGGAAATATGCCCAGGCAGGCGTAAGGGAATACTGGATGATCGATCCGGACACGGAGAAGACTGTGGTATACTGGACGGATGAGACGGAGATCCCTGCCATATACGGACCGGAAGATGAGATCCCGGTGGGCATCTTCCGGGGAGAGCTGAAGATCCCGATGAAGGAGATCTTCGGTCAGATCCGGGAACTGGGGATCGGGTGAACCGTCAGAGCAGGAAAAGCGGAAAAAACGGCAGGAAAAAATAACAGGAGAGTGACAGAGGGGATAGACAATGGACAGAAGAGTGAAAGAAAAAGATTTGGGGATAGACTGGGGAAGGTTTTACAGGAATGTTATCGCACTTGTGATCCCAATGGCGCTGCAGAATCTGATCAATGTGGGCGTATCAGCAGCGGATGTGATCATGCTCGGAGGAGTAGGAGAGACGGCTCTTTCCGGAGCTTCTCTGGCGGGACAGGTTCAGTACATCATGACCTTGTTCCTGTTCGGACTGACATCGGGAGCAACGGTGCTCACTGCGCAATACTGGGGAAAAGGAGACCGGGACTCGATCGAGAAGATCCTGGGGATGGCAGTAAAAGCGGCAGTTTTTGTAACAGCCCTTTTTACCGTGGCGGCCCTTGCTGTGCCGGAGGTGCTGATGAGTATATTTACCAGTGACCCGGCAGTGACCGCAGAGGGGATACGATATCTGCGGATCGTGGCGTTCTCATATATGCTGATGGGGATCACTCAGGCATATCTCTATATCATGCGCAGCGTGGAACGTGTGATCGTGGCTACCGTGGTATATCTGCTCTCGCTCCTGTGTAATATTGTGCTGAACTCCATCTTTATCTTCGGGCTGATGGGCTGCCCAGCGATGGGAGTCAGAGGAGCTGCTCTGGGAACACTCTGTGCAAGGATCCTGGAGGTTATACTGGTGGCGGGATATGCCCGGCTTTTTAACCGTGATATCAAACTTCGTATGAAATATGTGATCCATACTGACCGGATCCTGTTCCGGGATTTTATGAGATATGCTCTTCCGGTGGTGGTCAACGAAGTGATGTGGGGGCTTGGGACAGCGGCGAACACCGCGATCCTGGGGCATATGGGAAGCCCGGCAGTGGCGGCAAACTCAGTGGCCCAGGTGGCAAGACAGCTTGCCACGGTGGTGTCTTTCGGACTATCCAGTGCGGCAGCGATCTATCTGGGAAAGACCATTGGGGAGAAGAAGCAGGAGTACGCGAGGGAATATTCAAAACGTTTCATCCTGCTCAGCATCATAATGGGGGCTCTGGGAGGCGCAGTGATCCTTGCGGTGTCTCCTGTTGCGGCATCAGCACTCTCTTTGTCTGTGACGGCAAAAGAGTATCTGAGGTTCATGTTTTTTGTCATGTCATACTTTGTGGTGGGACAGGCATTTAATACAACGATGGTGGTCGGAATCTTCCGGTCAGGAGGAGACACAAGGTTTGGCCTGATCCTTGATGTGACTACCATGTGGTGCTGTTCTATCCTCCTGGGGTTTATCGCGGCATTTGTATTGAAACTTAGTGTCCCGGCTGTATATGTGATCCTGATGAGTGATGAGATCATTAAGATCCCGATCACAACATGGCGGTACAGAAAATACAGATGGCTCAGGGATGTGACACGGGATAAAAGCGATGTTCAAGGGAGGCTGCCGGATTAATGCCTGCCCCTGCTTTGTGAAACATTTCTAAACCCTTATAAAAGAAGTATGAACTCTATTGACTCGTGTGTGATATATAGTATTATTTTATATTAGGGCTTAAAATCAGGAATGGTGAGAGAATACCTGAATATGATAAGGCAGAAGAGGAAGGAGCAGCGCAGAACATGGGAAAAGTAATCGGGATCGACCTCGGGACGACCAACAGTTGTGTATCGGTAGTGGAGAATAATGTCCCTGTCATTATCCCCGGGACATCGGGGAGCATGACCACGCCCAGTGTAGTGGCGTTTACAAAGAAAGGGGAAAGGCTGGTGGGAGAGAGTGCCCGCAGGCAGGCGGTCACGAACCCGGACCGCACGATCAGCTCCGTGAAGAGACATATGGGGACGAACTGGAGCGTGAAGATCGACGGGACTGAGTATAAGCCACAGACGATCAGCGCGATGATCCTGAGGCAGCTGAAGAAGGATGCAGAGGAATTTCTCGGAGAGACAGTGACAGACGCAGTCATCACAGTACCGGCGTACTTTAATGATATCCAAAGACAGGCGACGAAGGACGCGGGCAGGATCGCAGGACTGAACGTGAAGCGCATCATCAATGAACCCACCAGCGCGGCGCTCTCCTACGGGCTGAACCACGGTGAGGCGCAGAAGGTGATGGTGTACGATCTGGGAGGAGGAACTTTCGATGTGTCTATCATCGAGATCGGGGACGGCGTGGTGGAAGTCCTGGCGACTGCCGGAGACAATCATCTTGGAGGGGATGATTTTGACGAGCGGATCGTGCAGTGGATCGTTCAGAACTTCCGTAATGAATACCATGTTGACCTGAACAAGGATTTCGCGGCCATGCAGCGCGTTCGGGATGCGGCGGAGAGGACGAAGAAAGAACTGTCCTCATCCGGGACATCGCATATCGTACTTCCCTATCTGACCCAGGTGAAGGGTGAACCGGTCCATATGGATATGACTCTTACTAGGGCAAAGTTTGAAGAGCTGATCAGCGATCTGGTCGCAAGGACAGAGGAGCCGGTGAGGAATGCTCTGAACGACGCGAGGATCAACCCGGCGCAGCTCGGGAGAGTGCTCCTTGTGGGCGGATCGACCAGGATTCCTGCGATCCAGGATAAAGTGCGGCAGATGACTGGAAAGGAACCGTCGAAGAACATCAATCCGGATGAATGCGTGGCGAAAGGGGCAGCGATCCTCGGGAGCACCCTTCAGGGGAACGGGCTGGTGGCAGCAGGCACAGGAAAGGATCTGCTCCTGCTGGATGTGACCCCGATGAGTCTTTCCATTGAGACGGTAGGCGGCGTGGCGACCCGGCTGGTAGAGAGGAACACCACCCTTCCGACCCGTTATTCCAGGATATTTTCCACGGCGGCGCCCTATCAGAGGACGGTGGAGATCCATGTCCTTCAGGGTGAGCGCCCCATGGCAAGAGATAACAAGACGATCGGAAAGTTCAAGCTGAAGGGGATCAAGTCGGCGCCAGCAGGCGTGCCTCAGATCGAAGTCACGTTTGACATTGACGCGAACGGGATCCTCAAAGTGTCTGCAAGGGACCTTGACACCGGCAAAGAGCAGTCTATCACGATCACAGCGAACGACAGGATGTCGGAGGAGGAGATCAACCAGGCAATGGCGGATGCGCAGCAGTATGCCGGGCTTGACAGGGTCCGCAGGGAGGCAATGGAAGTGCTGAATGATTCCCAGAGCCTTCTGGCAAAAGTGGAGCAGGCGGTAAAAAATGCGGGGAAACAGCTTGATAAACCGGTGAAAAAACAGGTGAAGGCAGACATCGGCAGACTCCGAAAGCTCGTGGTAAAGTGCCGGCTGGACAAAGTGACCGAGGCGGAAGTCACAGAGATGCGTGCGGCGAAGACGCAGCTTGAGAACAGCGCGGCAGGGCTGGTCTAAAAACAGATGAATCTTCCGGCAAAATGTGTTATACTATCAGAGCGGACCGTCCGGAAAACTGCAGGCAGGCTCGCTGCCCGAGCGGACGTGTACGGTGAAAAACATCTAGAGAGAAGGTAAGTATATTATGGCAGAAACACAGAACACCAGCGAATGTACAGAAGAATCCTGTGCAGGCTGTGCACATGCGGATTCCTGCAGCAGCAAAAAAACAGATTTCCGTGAGCCGGCAAACAAGTACTCTCAGATCAAGAGAGTCATCGGCGTTGTCAGCGGAAAAGGAGGAGTGGGTAAATCTCTTGTCACTGCATCCCTTGCGAGGATGATGAAGGAGAAAGGCTATAAAGTCGGTATCCTGGACGCAGATATCACAGGACCGTCCATCCCCAAGATGTACGGGATCCACAATAAGGCAGCAGGTACGGAAGAGGGTATGATCTTCCCGTGTACTGCAAAGGACGAGACACAGGTAATGTCTGTCAACCTCCTTCTGCCCAATGAGTCAGACCCGGTCATCTGGAGAGGACCGATCATCGCGGGCGTTGTAAAACAGTTCTGGACAGACGTGATGTGGGGAGACATTGATTATCTGTTTGTGGATATGCCGCCCGGAACAGGAGACGTGCCGCTGACGGTATTCCAGTCGCTCCCGGTGGACGGTGTTGTCATTGTGACATCTCCGCAGGAACTGGTGCAGATGATCGTGAAGAAAGCCTACAATATGGCACAGGCGATGAACATCCCGGTACTTGGAGTAGTGGAAAACTACAGCTATGTAAAATGTCCGGACTGCGGGAAAGAGATCAAGATCTTCGGAGAGAGCCACATCGAGGAGACTGCAGCAGAGCTTGGGATCCCGGTACTCGGTAAGATGCCGATCGACACGGAACTTGCGAAAGCGGTAGAGGAAGAGCGGTTCTATGAAGTTCAGAACCAGTATCTGGATGAGGACAAGATCATTCCCTGCTTTGAAAGCACAGGAAAATAAAATATGAAAGACCGGCCGGAAAGGTATGAAAGGCACTGGCGGATCCTGGATCCGCCAGCCGGGGAGTGACCTCCATCCATATCGTTCCGGCTGTTTTTGTAATTTCTTTACTTTCTGCTGTGCCTGCTGTATGATAAAAACGAAAGCCGCAGAAAAATACACTTGGGTGATGGAGGTAGTGTGAATGATAGGACAGCGAGTAGAGATCTGGAAACAGGAAGAATATTCCTATGCGGATGCATATGGTTTTATCCCTATCATGGTGACGTATATGCACGAGGATGAGAAGATCCGTCCGGCCATGCTGGTGGTCCCGGGAGGAGCATACCGCTATGCGTCTCCGTCCGAGGGAGATGTGGTGGCGAGATGGTTCTACAAGGCAGGTTACAATGTGTTTGTACTGGCATATACAGTGAATTATCTGGAGGAACCGCTGGGCAGGCTTCCGCTCAATGATATCTCGAGAGCGGTGCGCATCATAAGAAAACATGCGCAGGCGTGCAGGGTGGATCCGAATAAAGTGGTCGTGTGCGGGTTCTCAGCGGGAGGACATCTCACAGCGAGTCTCTGCGTGCATTATAAAGACATCAGGGACTGCCGTCCGGAATACGACGAAGTCTCCAACCGCCCGGATGCAGCGATCCTGGGATATCCTGTGATCACGACGAAAGAATATGAACAGAGCGAATCCTTCCGGGCACTCCTTGGGGAAGATCAGCCGGAAGCGGATCTGGAGTATATGTCACTTGAAAAGCATGTTACGGAGGATACACCTCCCTGCTTTATATGGCAGACCGCTCCTGATGCGACGGTCCCTGTGGAACACAGTTATCTCTTTGCAGAGGCATGCAAAAAGGCGGGGGTGCAGTATGCCCATCATGTATTCTCAGACGGTGTGCATGGGATGTCCATTGCAAATGAAGACTGGCTGGAGGGGCGGAACCGGGATCCCTATACCCTGGAACAGCTGGTGAAACTTGCGGAAGCCATCAAAACGGGAAAGACGAAATACCCTGTCGAAAGAGGCGAAGAGATACTGGAAGAACAGGGGATCACAAAGCCCAGGACGGAAAAATGGCCCCCGGAGTTAAAAGAACATCTCCGCCGGGTCCTGGATGAAGTCGGCATGTGGCCGGAGATGGCGGCAATATGGCTGGAGCGGATACTGGAGGAAGAACGATGAGGTTACTGTTTATAAGGCACGGAGATCCGGATTATGCAAATGATACACTGACTGAGAAAGGCTGGAGAGAAGTGGAACTCCTTGCGGAGAGAGCGGAAAGTCTCGATATGGGAGACTGTTATGTCTCACCTCTGGGGAGGGCGCAGGATACGGCTGCGCCCTCCCTGAAAAGAACGGGGAAGACAGCTCAGACAGTCGGATGGCTGGAAGAGTTCCCGGCGAAGATCGATCTGAATAAAGTCCCGGAGCTTGTAAAAGCATATCCCGATACAAAAAAGGAAGAGGGAAAGTACCGCTCCCGTATCATATGGGATATCGTTCCATCGTACTGGACGGAGCGGAGAGAATATTTTGACAGTGAAAAGTGGCGTATATCAGAGATCAGCCGGAATTCGGATGTGGTTGAGACCTATGACAGAGTCACGGGATCCTTTGACGCCCTTCTGGCGGAATACGGTTATGTCAGGGAGGGGGCCCATTACAGAGTAGAGCGGGAGAATGAGGGTACCCTCACATTTTTCTGCCATTTTGGAGTGACCTGTGTGCTGCTGTCATATCTCTGGAGTACATCGCCTTTTTTGCTGTGGCACAGCCTGGCGCTCGCGCCGAGCTCAGTGACGGAAGTTGTCACCGAGGAGAGGGAGAAAGGCATCGCTTATTTTCGAGGACTGAAAGTGGGTGATACTTCTCATCTGTACGCAGGAAATGAGCCGGCGTCTTTCGCGGCGAGGTTTGCGGAGACGTATGGGAACATGGAACAGAGACACTGACATTTGGAGGAGCGTGTGCATAATATAAAGAAAAAAGGAGCTTTTCTGTTATGGCATACGAGACCTTTGAGAAGATCGAGGGAGTCATCCAGAGCGTGAACAGAGGCGACTCCTGCTGTTCTATGATGATCTCCCTGATCAGCAATTCCAATATCGTGAACGTGGTCGTATCCGGTGATACGACGATCATTGACAATGTACGGCTGCGCGCAGGGCTGCGTGTCGCCGTATTTTATGATGCGAATCTTCCCACACCCGCTGTTTATCCGCCGCAGTACCGTGCAGAGATCATCACAACGCTGCGGAGGGGGCAGCAGGTGATGCTCGCCTACTTTGATGAGAACCTTGTGTCGGACGACAACAGCCTTCAGCTCAACATCGGTCCCATGACGAATGTGGTGACGATGAACGGACAGCCGTACACCTGCACACCGGAGAATTCCGAACTCCTGGTGTATTATACAAATACAACGTTCAGCATTCCCGCGATGACAACTCCACAAAAGATCATCGTGATGTGTCAGTATTGAACTCTGCGGCGCAGCATGAACAGTTGTGCCGAAGCACGGAAATCATGACAATACAGCCTGCTAAAAAGAAGAAAATGTGAGATATGAAACCGGAAAACAGATGCTGCACAGGCGGCATCTGTTTTTGGCTGAAGCGGTAGAAAATAGTCGAATAAAAATGATTGTTCAGCATATATTTCCAATTTACGATATTAAAGGAATGGGTCTTAAGGTTGGGAGGATATTGTCATGAACTACAAAAGAATGATCATCAGTATTCTTGATGCTCTGGGTGCGAGCAAGTCATATACTGGATATGATTACGTCGTGTACGGGATGCAGTTGATGCTGGAAGACAAGGAATGTGTGACGTGTATCACAAAATCCCTGTATCTCGATATCGCCAGGCATTACAATACCACCTGGAACTGTGTTGAGAAGAACATCAGGACCGTTGTGAATTCGGTCTGGGATTCCGGCAGCTCTGAGCTGCTGGAGAGGATCTTCAAAAAGTCGAAAAAAGAGAGGAGACCGACGAATAAAGAGTTCTTCAAATATATGTATGATCATATCATTGAGATGGAGAATCATGTGGAGATTCCCGGCCTGCAGATCTCGATGATCTGTCCGATCTCAAACAGATACTGTGAATCTCTTTCTGTCTTCTATACGAAGATACTGGAGACTGCCGGTCAGGCTGGATAGGAATAGATAAGACGGGAGGGAGGACTTTACCGGGTCCTCCCAATCTGGAAAGGAATGAGGTACCAGCTCGTGTATGCAGCACATACTGCAAAAAAGTAAGTTTGGTCTTTCTTTTTTAGGAAAAGTCTGATATAATATAAAAGCTGTGGCAATCTGATGATCAGAAGAGCAACAGCGCTATATTCTGGAGACGTATCGAAGTGGTCATAACGGGGCGCACTCGAAATGCGTTTGCCCTCCGGGGCACGAGGGTTCGAATCCCTCCGTCTCCGTTCATATCTGAAGTGGGAAACTCTATTAAACTGGAGTTTCCTTTTTTTGTTCGTGAAAAGCTGATGCGCTCTAAACTGCGTTGAGTCACGCTCTATCCCAGTAATCTGATCCTGAATCACTATTTTACATATATCTGGCGAACAGCAGGGAGGATTCTGTTTAATATTCACAAAAACAAAAAATCCTGTTGCAATCGCCAAAAAGTGTGATAGAATGAAAACAACAGAAAACAACATAAAAGTCTGTTGAAAACCACATAAAGCAACAAAAATACTTAAAAATAGTATTGGTATTATTTGGAAAATGGAGGTAATGAAGATGAAGGTACTGGAATCAAAATTTGTTCAGGATTTTATAAAGATGGCGGACGACGGCTACAAACAGGGCTGGCATGAGAGAAACGGGGGCAATCTTTCCTACAGGCTGAAGAAGGGGGAGGTTGACGCGATCAGATCCCGTATGTACAGGGATACACCGTGGCAGCCGATCGGCACGGATGTGCCGGGACTTGCAGGTGAGTTCTTCCTGGTGACAGGAACAGGAAAATATTTCCGGAATATCGCAGTCGATCCGGAGGCCTGCCTTGCCATCATCGAGGTGGATGAGCAGGGAAAGAACTATCGGATCCGCTGGGGACTGGTAGAGGGAGGCAGTCCGACCAGTGAACTTCCCACTCACCTGATGAACCATGAAGTGAAGAAAAAGCTGACTGGCGGAAAACACCGTGTGATCTACCATGCACATACGACAAACACGATCGCCCTTACTTTTGTGCTTCCGCTGACTGATGAAGTGTTTACGAGAGAACTGTGGGAGATGGCGACAGAGTGTCCGGTAGTATTTCCGGAAGGTGTGGGCGTGATCGGCTGGATGGTCCCCGGAGGACGGGAGATCGCTGTGGAGACGAGCAGGCTGATGGAAAAATACAATGCGGTCATTTGGGCGCATCACGGCATGTTCTGCTCAGGGGAAACGTTTGACCTGACATTCGGGCTGATGCATACCATCGAGAAATCCGCGGAGATCCTGATCAAAGTCCTGTCGATGGTGCCTCAGAAGAGACAGACGATCGATCCGGATGATTTCAGAAAACTGGAGAAAGGGTTCGGCATCACGCTGCCCGAGAGGTTCCTGTACGAGAAACAGACTGAGAAGGAAAATACAAAAATCTGATCATTTGGAAAAAAATACATGTTCTCCTCTTGCATTTTCGGGAAAATATATTATAATAAGGCTGTAATAAATCCTAGCAAAATAATAGGAATTATGTGAGGCGATGAAACGACCGCCTGCATCATGAAGTCTGAAGAATAGAAATAAATGCAGAAAAAGGAGGAAGGACATATGGTAAATATACAGAAAGCAGCGGTGATCGGATGCGGATTCGTGGGCTCCACGATCGCATATACCCTGATGCAGAAAGGGATCTTTTCGGAGATGGTGCTTCTCGATGCAAACCAGGCAAAAGCGGAAGGAGAGGCGATGGATATCAGCCACGGGCTTCCTTTTGCCCATGCGATGGACATCTCAGCGGGAACATATGACGATATCGCAGATGCATCGGTGGTGATCATCACTGCGGGAGCAAATCAGAAACCCGGAGAGACGAGGCTGGATCTGGTACAGAAGAATTCCAGGATCATGCGGTCCATTATCGGTGAGATCAAGCGTGTGAAATGTGAAGGGATCCTGCTGATCGTGTCAAATCCGGTCGATATCCTTACCCAGGTTGCGCTGGCAGAGTCCGGATTTCCGAAGGAGAGAGTGATCGGATCAGGAACTGTTCTGGATACTGCGAGATTGAAATACCTGATCAGTGAGAAGCTGAATGTGGACAGCCGCAACGTCCATGCGTTTATCGCAGGAGAGCACGGCGACAGTGAACTGGCAGTCTGGAGCTGCGCCAACATCTACGGGATCGGGATCAGAGAGTTCGCCCGGATGAAAGGGTACAGTGATTTTGAAAAAGAGATGGATGAGATATACCATGCTGTGCGTGACAGTGCATATGAGATCATCGAGAGAAAAACGGCGACCTACTACGGGATTGGAATGGCGGCGGCAAGGATCGCCGAAGCGATCGTGAGGGACAGCCATACGGTAGCGCCGGTATCCGTCTCACTGAACGGAGAGTACGGGCTCAACGGTCTCTGCCTGAGCATCCCTTCTATCATAGGAAACAAAGGCGCGGAGCAGATCCTTGAGATAGAACTCAGCGAGGACGAGATGGAGAAACTAAAGAAATCCGCAGAGGAGCTGAAGAAGGTCCTGGAGCAGATCGATTAGATGAAAAATGGATGCAGATCAGTTTTCTGCATCCATTTTTTCGTGAATATGTTTTTTGATCGCCTCAAAACTCTCTGTGCTGATCACGTGCTCGATACGGCAGGCATCGTCGACAGCGGTCTGGGGATCGACTCCGAGACGCTGAAGCCAGGAGGAGAGCAGGGTATGCCGTTCATAGATACGGTCTGCGATCTCCCTTCCGGACTCTGTCAGCGTGATATATCCTTCCGGAGATACGACGATATGATGGCTCTCTCTCAGCTTTTTCATCGCTACACTGACGCTTGACTTTTTAAAGTTAAGTTCTGTTGCGATATCTACAGAACGTACTACCGGATGCGTCTGACTCAGCATGAGGATCGTCTCAAGATAATTTTCAGCAGATTCATTTACATGCATAGGCATAGATTCTCACCTCGATATTATTTATTCCCGCTTTATCACTGTCAACAAGTATAACATAATCAGAGGCTAACATCAAATGATTTCTGTACAGTCAAAAAAAGGAAAAAATCATCAAAAAAGGATTGACAAACGCATGGTGTTAGTTTAAACTTACATTCGTTAGATGGCGAGAATATCCAGGGGTGCGAAGGCACATCCCGGATGTCACTTTGATGAGAGGATTGGTTGAAAATGACTTTAATGGATGCCAGAGAAGGCGAAGAATATATTGTCAAAGACATTGTGACTGAAGATGAGGAATTAGAAGCGTTCCTGTTTTCACTGGGGTGCTACAGCGGTGAGCCGATCACCGTGGTTTCCCGTGTAAGGGGAGGCTGTGTGGTCTCCATCAAGGATGGAAGATATAATATCGATACTGATCTAGCGAGAGCTATTTCAATATAATAAAAGACGAAAAAAATAGTGACTCAGTCTGCTATTTTTTTTGCAAAGGAGTTAGTTGATGCTAATTCAAATAAAGGAGGAGATTTTTAAATGAGAATTGCTTTTGCAGGGAATCCGAACAGTGGAAAGACAACCATGTACAATGCGCTCACGGGAAGAAATGAGCGCGTCGGAAACTGGGCCGGTGTCACGGTGGAACGAAAGGAGAGCCTTATAAAAAAGGCGTATTACAGCGGGAGTGAGGAACTTGTCGCTGTGGACCTTCCGGGGGCGTATTCCATGTCGCCGTTTACTTCGGAAGAGAGTATCACCAGCAGTTATGTAAAAAACGAGCATCCGGATGCGATCATCAACATTGTGGATGCGACAAACTTAAGCCGCAGCCTTTTTTTTACCACACAGCTCCTGGAACTGGGAGTACCGGTAGTGGTAGCTCTGAACAAGAGTGATATCACAGAAAAGAAGCAGACAAAGATCGATGAAAAGCTCTTGTCTGAGAGACTGGGCTGTCCGGTCGTAAAGACAGTATCCACATCTTCTGGACATGAGGGGCTGAGGGAGGCGGTTGAAGCAGCGGTCTCTTTGAAAGGAACCGGGCAGAAAGCTCCTTATGTACAGGCTGATATCGACCTGCAGGATAAAAGTGCGGTTGAGGCCGCGGACAGAAAGCGGTTTGAGTTTGTCAATGGTATCGTAAAAAAGGTGGAGCAGAGAAAAGTCTTTACAAAAGACAAGAATGCACAGGATAAGATTGACGCTGTCATTACTCATAAGATCGTCGGTATCCCGATCTTTGCGGTTGTGATCTTTCTTGTATTCTACATATCCCAGACAACGCTCGGAACCTGGATCGCAGACTGGCTGGTCGGCTGGATCGAGACGTTCCAGGGCTGGGTCGGCGGCCTGATGGAAAACGCGAATCCGCTGCTGTATGCGCTGCTGGTTGACGGTATCATCGGCGGTGTCGGTGCGGTTGTGGGCTTCCTTCCTCTTGTCATGGTGATGTATTTCCTTATCGCCCTTCTGGAGGACTGTGGCTATATGGCACGTGCAACGGTGGTACTCGATCCGATCTTTAAGAGAGTTGGACTTTCCGGGAAGTCGGTCATTCCGATGGTCATAGGTACAGGATGTGCGATCCCGGGGGTTATGGCTTCCCGTACGATCCGCAATGAAAGGGAACGCAGGACGACAGCGATGCTCACGCCGTTTATGCCCTGTGGTGCGAAACTTCCGGTGATCGCTCTGTTTGCGGGGGCATTCTTCGCAAATGCATGGTGGGTATCCGCCACTATGTATCTTGTAGGTATCGTGCTTGTCCTTCTTGGCGCACTCCTTGTAAAGAGGATCACAGGCCAGAAATACAGGAAATCTTTCTTTATCATTGAACTTCCGGAATATAAGATCCCGAGCCTGAAAAGAGCGTGTGTGTCCATGCTCGAACGTGGGAAGGCGTATATCGTAAAGGCCGGGACGATCATCCTGGTGTGCAACACGGTCGTACAGATCATGCAGAGCTTCAACTGGCAGTTCCAGGTTGTGGAAGAAGGCGCGGAGGGCACTTCGATCCTGGCGGGCATCGCTCATCCGTTTGCGATCCTGTTTATCCCGCTCGGATTTGGTGTATGGCAGCTTGCTGCGGCAGCGATCACAGGCTTTATCGCAAAAGAAAATGTGGTGGGTACACTGGCAGTTGTATATGGCATCACCAATCTGATCGATACAGAAGAACTGGCGCTGGTAGGCAGTGGGAATGAAGTTGCGACTGTTATGGGACTCACAAAAGCGGCAGCACTTGCATATCTTATGTTTAACCTCTATACACCGCCCTGTTTCGCGGCTCTTGGGGCGATGAACTCTGAGATGAAGAGTGGAAAGTGGCTGTTTGGCGGAATCTGCCTCCAGCTGGCAACCGGTTATACAGTTGCATTCTTTGTATACCAGATCGGGACTCTGATCACGACAGGATCTCTTGGAACAGCATTTGTCCCGGGATTGATCGCGGTCGTTGTATTCGCTGCTATCATCATATGGAGGATACGCAAGTCCGATCAGGAGTTTGCGGCAGAATACAGTCTGCATGCATAATCAATAAAGAGAATGATCAGCGGTGGACAAAGGGAAATACTTTGTCCACCACTTGGCGTTAGATAAGAAAGGATGAGTTTTCATGGCAAATGTGATCTCAGTCATTATTCTCGCAGTTTTAATAGGCGGAGCAGCCGCATATATCGTGAGATCAAAAAGAAACGGTGTGAAGTGCATCGGCTGTCCGGCGGGAGGAAACTGTCCCGGCGCGGGAAAAGTGCCGAAGAAGAAACTGGATGGCCCGGTCATAGGGAAAAAAACGATGGAGATCTCGGGGATGAACTGCGCGCACTGCGCAGAGGATGTAACACAGGCGCTCAATGGGATCGATGGCATCAGGGCTGAGGTCAGCCTTTCGAAGGGAAGGGCCAAGATCGCATATGACAGGGAAGTTGGGGATGACATCCTGAGAAACGCAGTGGAAAAACGGGGATATGAGGTGACCGGCATATCCTGAGCATGATTCAATAAAATGAAAGAAGGATCGTTATGGTTAATGTGATCATCATATTAATTCTTGTCGTGGTGCTTATCTTTGCAGTAAAAAGTTCGATCAAACACTTTAAAGGCGAAGGAGGATGCTGCGGAGGCGGCTCGGGAACTGTCAAGACAAAAAAGCCAAAGAAAAAGAAGCTGGATGGTCCCGTGGTGGGGAAGCGGATCATAGAGATATCCGGAATGCACTGTCAGAACTGTGTCAACAGTGTGACGAGAGCCCTGAACGGGATTGACGGCGTTTCCGCAAAAGTAAGCCTGCATGGGAACAGGGCAGAAGTGTCGCTGGACCGTATGGTTGATGAAAATGAACTGAAGCGGGCGGTGGAGGAAGCCGGGTTCCGGGTCACAGACATAAAAGCCGGATAAACAGTGACAGGAGGCTGGCATGAGTAAGAAAGAACACATCATTGAAAAATTGAAAGAAAATGGATGCCGTATCACAAAGCAGAGGCTTATGCTGATAGATATCATCCTCGAAAATGACTGCTCAAGCTGCAAAGAGATCTTTTATAAAGCTGCAAAATGCGACGAGAAGATAGGTGTGGCTACAGTATACCGCATGATCAATGCTCTGGAAGAGATCGGGGCGATCAGCCGGAAGAACATGTATAAGGTTGAGTGCTCTGAGGACTGTGAGACGGAAAACGGATGCCTGATCGTCCTGGATGATGATACGACATATCACCTGTCTCCGGGAAACTGGAATATGGTGATACAGGAAGGTCTGAAAAAGTGCGGTTATCTGAAAGGTCGGAAGGTCACGAAAATAGACGTTTTATCAAAGGAGTGATAGGGGATGAAACAGCACAGATTCTGGGCATGGGCTGCGGTCTTTTGCTTTGTGATGGTATTTTATACGGGCTACAAACACAAATAGGAGGTAGATTAAGATGATGGACATTTTTAAATTAAAGAATCTGGGGATTTTTGCCGGAGGCGTTCTGTTCGGGACAGCAGGGATCAAGATCCTTTCCAGCCGGGATGCAAAGAAGGTATATACAAACTGTACAGCGGCTGCTTTAAGGGCGAAAGAGTGCGTTATGAAGACAGCTGTGACGATCCAGGAAAACGCAGAGGATATCTATGCGGAGGCACAGCAGATCAACGAAGAGAGAGCTGCCCAGGAAGCTGCGAATGTGGAGGAAGACGTGGAAGAGAATGCCGGTGCGAAAGACTTCGACGAAGTAGAAAAAGAATAGCGGGCTATGAAATTTATCATAAAGCATGAGTTAAAACGCCGTCTCCGTATCCATGTCGTCCAGGGAAGGATGACCTATGCGGAGGCGGATACTCTTTCCTGGTTTCTTGAGAAGCAGGAAAATATAACTGACGTCAAAGTATACGAGCGCACCGCAGACGTCGTTATCTGCTATACGGGAGAACGGGAAGAACTGATCATGATGCTGAGGCGGTTCCGCTACAGTGACGTAGAAGTCCCGGAAAATGTCTCGGCCAGTTCCGGGCGCAGGCTGAACGCGGAATATAAAGAAAGGCTGATCACAAGGACAGTGCTCCATTATGGGAGCAGACTGTTCCTTCCTTACCCTGTCAGAGCAGTGTATACAGTGCTGAGATCGGTGAAATATATCTGGGATGGGTTCCAATGCCTGAGACAGGGGAAGATCGAGGTCCCCGTATTGGACGCAACTGCGATCGGTGTATCTGTCCTGAGAGGAGACATCAACACAGCGGGATCAGTCATGTTCCTTCTGGGAGTGGGTGAGATCCTGGAAGAGTGGACCCATAAGAAATCAGTGGGTGATCTGGCACGGAGCATGTCCCTGAACATTAAAAAAGTCTGGCTTGAGAGAGGGGAACAGGAAATCCTTGTGAAAGCCTCAGAAGTCCGCCCGGGAGACACGGTAGTGGTCCATATGGGAAACGTGATCCCTTTCGACGGAGAAGTGTCCGGAGGAGAAGGAATGGTCAACCAGGCGTCCCTGACAGGAGAGTCCATGCCGGTGCGGCGGACGGCCGGACAGTCAGTGTACGCAGGGACAGTGGTGGAAGAAGGAGAACTGAAGATCCTTGTAAGGGCAGTATCCGGTTCTACCAGATTTGAAAAGATCGTTACCATGATCGAGGATTCTGAAAAGTTGAAATCATCTCTTGAGAGCAAAGCAGAGCATCTTGCTGACAGACTGGTGCCGTATACCCTTTTGGGGACAGGTATTGTGTGGCTGCTGACGCGAAATGTGACGAAGGCTCTGGCTGTGCTGATGGTGGATTTTTCATGTGCATTAAAACTCGCCATGCCGATCTCCGTCCTGTCTGCGATCCGGGAAGCCGGACAGAGAAATATCACGGTGAAAGGCGGGAAGTTTCTGGAGGCGGTCGCCGAAGCTGACACGATCGTGTTTGATAAGACCGGGACGCTCACAAAGGCAAAGCCGACAGTGAAAGAAGTTGTAGTGTTTGCTGACTATCCGGAACAGGAATGCCTTCGGATCGCCGCCTGCCTGGAGGAGCATTTCCCGCATTCTATGGCAAAAGCTGTGGTGGATGCGGCAAAGAAGAGGAAACTGTATCATGAAGAGATGCATTCCAAGGTAGAGTATGTGGTAGCGCATGGGATCTCCTCATACATTGAGGACAGAAAAGTCGTGATCGGGAGCAGTCATTTCGTTTTCGAGGACGAGAGGTGCTCGATCCGTCCGGAATATCAGGAGAAGTTTGACCATCTGCCGACGGAATATTCTCATCTGTATCTTGCGATAGAACAGGAACTGACAGCGGTGATCTGCATAGAGGATCCGTTGAGAGAAGAGGCAGGTACTATGGTGGAGGAACTGCGCAGAGAAGGTCTGGGGAAGATCGTTATGATGACAGGCGACAGTGTGAGGACTGCCGCGTCGATCGCCCGGAGAGTCGGTGTTGATGAATATTATGCGGAAGTACTGCCGGAGGACAAGGCAGGATACATTGAGAGGGAAAAAGCGGCAGGAAGAAAGGTCATCATGATAGGAGATGGTATCAACGATTCGCCGGCGCTCTCGGCTGCGGATGCCGGGATCGCCATCAGTGACGGGGCAGAGATAGCAAGAGAGATCGCAGACATCACCATCGCAGCAGATGACCTGCGAGAGATCGTCACACTGAAGCGGCTCGCGGATGGAATGATGAAGCGGATCCAACGAAATTACCGGGGAATCGTGGGGATCAATTCTGTCCTGATCCTTCTGGGTGTGACAGGGGTGATCCAGCCTGCGACATCGGCTCTTCTACACAATACCTCTACCCTTATGATCAGTTTGAGGAGTATGGGAGAGATTCTTCCGGAGGAAGAAACACCTTGAAAAACAAGGATATATTTGCTATTGTATCTTTGAGGAAGGTGATGCAGTATGCCATATATTCGGGGAGACTCCTGTTACATTCTGGATGAAGATAATAAGATCATCATGGCAAAAGTCGTGGGACGGAAAGGCTCAGGGTATCTTCTGGAGCGTGTCGGAATATGTGGGACACTTTTCAGAAGCGAGAAAGAGATGTTCCGAAGCGAAGATGAGGCGGAGAGGAATAAAAAGCCGCTCCCGCCGAAGATCAAGGTCCAGCTGTCGGATTATTGATGGATGACTAAGAACAGAAAACATGAAGAAGGCTGTATCGGTTTGATATCGGTACAGCCTCTTTTACTGCGCTGATATGCGGATCTGCTGACGTATCAGAGCATTTTATTGAGCTGACAGATACTCTTGGTGATCATCGCTAGGAGCGAAACAGTTCAAAAATTCCTGTTTTACAGATCTTGTGCAGGAATGATCCACACCATTGGAGATGCTCAGATCCCCGTGGACAACGCTCCGGCTGAAAACGGTTTTACAGGATCACTTCCATGCCGACTTTCTGCGGCTTGAGCCCTCTCGCCTGATAGAATCTCATAGCGCTCTCGTTGCAGCTCCACACATTGAGTGTGACGTTGTAGCAGCCCTGTTCCCGGGCGAAGGAGAGGAGAGCATCATAGATGGCAGTGCCGATATGGGCGCCGCGCAACGATTCGTCCACACAGAGATCATCGATGTACAGTGTTTTGATATCGGTCAGGATGTTGTCGTTTAGATGCTGCTGAAAGATGCAGAACGCGTATCCCAGGAGGCGGTCATCCTCATCCACTGCCGCAAAGATCGGGCGGTTTTTGTCTTTCAGGATCTCTTTTAACTGTTCATCCGTATATTTCCTCTGTCCGTATTTGAACAGATCGGGACGTCCTTTGTGATGGACCATCGCTACCTGGGAGAGCAGCTCGTGGATCCGTTCGATATCTCTTTCTGATGCCATGCGTACTTTCATTTGTCAGGTCTCCTTTTTTTAGTGTTCAAGTGTTCAGGTGCACACTTTTTTGAAATAACTTATCTTATAAATCTTATCACACCGCCGGCATACAAGTAAAGATATGCATAAATGTTGAGATTCACTCTCAAATGTGATATTCTTTTTATATTGGCTAACTTAATTTACGATCAGGCAGGAGGAGAGGAAAATGACAAAAATATTATTACACGGATGCAACGGCAGGATGGGAAGGATGATCACGGAGCTTGTCAGAAATGATGTTGACGCAGAGATCGTGGCAGGTGTGGACTCCTATACCGGTGTCGCAAACGACTATCCGGTCTATGATTCCATTGAGAAATGTGATTCAGATGCAGATGTGGTGATCGATTTCTCCAACGCAGGAGCGGTGGATGCGCTGCTGGATCACTGCGTGGAGAAGAAGGTGCCGGTGGTGCTCTGCACAACAGGGCTTTCTGAGGCACAGCTTGCTAAGGTGCAGGAGGCTTCCGGAAAAACAGCGATACTAAAATCGGCAAATATGTCCATGGGGATCAATCTGCTTTTGAAGCTTCTGAAGGACGCGGCGAAGGTGCTTGGAAACGCGGGCTATGATATCGAGCTTGTGGAACGCCATCACAATCAGAAGCTGGATGCACCCAGCGGAACAGCCCTTGCCCTTGCGGATTCTGTCAATGAGGCTCTGAACGGAGAGTATCATTATGTGTATGACAGAAGCCAGGTAAGACAGAAGAGAGACGAAAAAGAGATTGGCATCTCTGCAGTGCGGGGCGGCACGATCGTGGGAGAACATGAGGTGATCTTTGCAGGAACAGACGAGGTGATCGAGTTCAAGCACAGCGCTTACTCAAGGAATGTATTCGCAAAAGGCGCGGTTGAAGCAGCAAAATTCCTGGCAGGAAAAGAGCCCGGAATGTATGATATGAGTGATGTGATACAGTTCTGATCCCGGACCGTGCACTGTAAAAAGCCGGGAGCCCGGAATGATGCTGTGCCGGACAAGAGGAACTGCGCAGGCAGTAGGGAGGAAAATTGAATGAAAGATCTGGAAACCAGATATCTGGAGCGTTTGTCCGATCTGTATCCGACGATCGCGGCGGCGTCAACGGAGATCATCAATCTGCAGGCGATCCTGAACCTTCCGAAGGGAACGGAGCATTTCCTTACGGATGTGCATGGGGAATATGAGGCTTTTTCCCATGTGCTCAAAAACGGATCGGGATCTGTAAAGCGTAAGATCGAGGAGGTCTTTGGAAATACGCTGAGCGCAAAAGACAAGAAGTCCCTGGCGACGCTGATCTATTACTCAAAGGAGAAGATGAACATCGTCAGAAAGACGGAGACGAACATGGACGACTGGTACAGGGTCAACCTGTACCGGCTGATCCAGGTGAGCAAGCATGTGGCGAGCAAGTATACCCGCTCAAAAGTGAGAAAGGCGCTTCCCAAAGATTTTGCCTATGTGATCGAAGAACTGATCACAGAGAAAGCAGACCTGAATGACAAAGAGTCTTACTATAATGAGATCATCTCGACGATCATCAGGATCAAACGGGCGGAAGAGTTTATCAAGGCAATCTCCGAGCTGATCCAGAGGCTCGTGGTGGACCATCTTCATATCGTGGGAGACATTTTCGACAGAGGACCGGGCCCCCATATCATCATGGACAAACTGATGGCGTACCATTCTCTGGATATCCAGTGGGGAAACCATGATGTGCTGTGGATGGGAGCTGCGGCAGGACAGAGAGGATGTATCGCGAATGTGATCCGGATCTGCGCGCGCTACGGGAATCTTGACATCCTTGAGGACGGATACGGGATCAACCTGCTCCCTCTTGCGACATTTGCGCTCAAGGTATATGAACATGACCCGTGCACCTGTTTTAAACTGAAGGCTCCGGATAAAGCGGACCCGGAAGAAACAGAGATGAACCTCCGCATCCACAAGGCGATCTCTGTGATCCAGTTCAAGGTGGAAGGTCAGATCATACTAAGACAGAAGAGTTTTAATATGGAAGACCGGGCGCTTCTCCACAGGATCGATTATGAGAAAGGGACGATCCTGCTGGAGGGGAAAGAGTATAAGCTGAAAGATACCAGTTTCCCAACCATTGATCCGGCAGAACCTTATGCCCTCAGCGCAGAGGAGGAGGAGATCATGGAACGGCTGGAACGAGCATTTCTGGGATGCGAGAAGCTTCAGCAGCATATGCGTTTCCTCCTGGCAAAAGGAGGGCTGTACAAAGTCTTCAACGATAATCTGCTCTACCACGGGTGCGTTCCACTTGATGAGAAGGGGAAACTCAAAGAAGTCTCTGTCTTCGGGAAAAAATACAAAGGGAAGGAACTGTATGATGTCCTCGACAGCTATGTGAGAAAAGGGTTCTTTGCCCTGGACGAAAAAGAACGCCAGGACGGGAAAGATATCATGTGGTACATATGGCTCCATCCGGATTCACCGCTGTTTGGAAAGAATAAGATGGCGACATTCGAGAGATATTTCATTGCAGAGAAAGAGCCCCACGGAGAGAAGAAAAATTCATATTACGCATTTCTGGAAAATGAAGAAGTGGTGGACCGGATCCTCGTGGAGTTCGGACTCGATCCGAAGAGATCGCACATTGTAAACGGGCATGTCCCGGTGAAAAGGAAAGACGGGGAAAGCCCGGTCAAGTGCAATGGAAAGGTGTTGGTCATCGACGGAGGATTTTCCAGGGCATATCAGAAAGAGACAGGGATCGCAGGCTATACGCTGATCTACAATTCCTATGGTCTCAGGCTGGTGGCGCATGAACCATTCGAATCAACGGAGGCGGCGATCGCCAGCGAAAAGGATATCCATTCGGAGACCATGGTGGTGAGCAGGATGATGGACCGTGCTCTTGTGGGCGATACGGACATCGGACGAGATCTGAAGGAACAGGTGAAGGATCTGGAGACACTCCTTGCCGCGTACAGAAGCGGAGAGATCACTGAAAAACTATAAGGCAGGATGGTTGAGACAATGGAAAATGAACTGAACATACAGGATGGGATGCTGACAGAGCCGCTGAAGATCTATCTGAACGAGATCGGACAGATCCCGCTTCTGAGTGAGGAAGAAGAACGGGAACTGGGGCGCAGGAGTTCGGAGGGAGACGGGTCTGCAAGGAAAAGACTGGAGGAGGCGAACCTGCGTCTGGTCGTCTCTCTGGCGAAACATTATACCGGACGGGGCGTACAGCTCATGGATCTGATCCAGGAAGGAAATATGGGGCTGATGCGCGCAGCGGAAAAATATGACTACACGATGGAAAACCGGTTTTCCACCTATGCATCCTGGTGGATCAAGGAAGCGATGCAGCGGGCGATAGACCAGCAGTCCCGGGAGATCCGTGTTCCCGTGCACGTTGCAGAAAACATGAAGAAGGTGCAGAAGGTCTCAAAAGAGCTTCTGCAGGAACTTGGGAGAGAGCCGCTGCCCAAAGAGATCGCAGCGAAGATCCCGGGAAAGACAGAGGATGACATCAAAAATATCCTGTCCTATCTTCAAAGTCCGGTCTCTTTGGAGACGCCTGTGGGAGAGGAAGGTGAAAACAGCCTTGGGGATATGGTGGAAGACCGGACCGAGGCAACACCCGAGGAGGCGATGAACACACTCGTGCAAAAAGAGGAGGTCAGTGAACTCCTGGAGTCTCTGAGTGACAGGGAACGGCAGGTCATTAAACTGCGGTACGGACTGGAGGATGGCAAGACTCATACACTGGAAGAAATTGGAAGCATACTCAGTGTGACACGGGAGCGTGTACGGCAGATCGAGGCGAGGGCGATGGAAAAGCTCCGTGAAAATGCAAAAAAATAAGTTGACCCTGCATAAATATTGCTGGAAATGCAGATAGTAGTGTTACAACAATATTTGTGGAAAGGGAGATACTTTATTATGAAAACAATGAAAAGAATACTGCTGCTTATGACCTGTACATTTGTCCTTCTCGGAACGGCGGCGTGCAGCAGCCGGGATAACGCTGACAACGGCGCAGATCAGTCTACAGATAACAGGAATGATCAGAACAACACAGATGATACGAATGGTACAGATAATGTGAATGGCACAGACAATGCGAATGACAGCAATGTCAATGGCGCAACAGACGGAGACGGGATCATCGACAATGCGGTGGACGATGTGACAGACGGAGTGGACCATGTGACGGATGACGTCACGGACGGAGTGGACAGGATGACAGATGACCTGACAGACAATAACGGTGCACAGGAAGATATGCAGAATAACCGGTAAGAAATGAACGCAGAGGGATCAGACCCGATGCAAAAGGAGGCAGACCATCTGAAAAAGGGACAGCTTCTTTGCATCCGGGTCTGTCACTTTTGTGGGGGAAACGGAGGAGACAGATGAGGTTCAGACCATGTATCGATATACATAATGGGAAAGTAAAACAGATCGTAGGCGGAAGCCTGCGGGATGAAGGAAACCGGGCAGAGGATAATTTCGAGTCTGAGCTGGGGGCGGAATTTTATGCGCGGCTATACAAAAGGGACGGACTGAAGGGCGGGCACATCATACTTCTTAACCCGCCCGGATCAGAGTATTATAAAGCGACGAAACAGCAGGCGATGGCTGCCCTTAAGGAATACCCCGGTGGGATGCAGATCGGCGGGGGCATCAGTGCCGAGAATGCGCAGGAGTATTTACAGGCAGGTGCGAGCCACGTGATCGTTACGTCTTATGTGTTCAGGGACGGTACATTCCGCCGGGAGAACCTGGAAAAGCTGGTGAGAGCGGCGGGGAAAGAACACGTAGTGCTGGACCTGAGCTGCAGGAAAAAAGGAGACAGTTATCATATCGTGACGGACCGGTGGCAGAAGTTTACGGATGTGAGGCTGAGCCCGGAGATCCTGGACGAACTGGCGGGATACTGCGACGAGTTCCTGATCCATGGAGTGGATGTGGAAGGAAAGTCTTCGGGCATGGAGACAGAGCTGGTCCGAATGCTTGCGGGCTGGGACGGTATCCCAGTTACATATGCCGGCGGGATCGGTTCTCTCGAGGATCTGGAACGGTTCCGGGAAGTGGGCGGAGGAAAACTTGACTTCACGATAGGGAGCGCGCTGGATCTGTTCGGAGGGAGTGTGCCCTATGAAGTGGTGGCACAGATGTGAGGGCAGGATGATACTTATGCCGGCATCGCCGCGGTTTCTGCCGTGCCAGCCCGAAACTGCTGGCGCAGCTCCGGGCTGAGGGCATTCGCCCTATAGTCATCCACATAAAACTTTCTGCCGGAAAGCAAGCTTTCCTTTAGAAAGTTTTACGTAGATGACTTCACGGCGGAATTGTTAACATAATATGAAGTTATTGAATTAGGGGGAAGTTAGTGCTAGAATGTAGAACAGAGTGGTGTCGTTTATCGCTTCGGCACTAAATATAGATTTAAGGAGTTAATTACGGGATATGGGATTTATAGAAAAGATCTTTGGAACCCACAGCGAGAACGAACTGAAACGGATCTACCCGATCGTTGACAGGATCGATTCGCTGGAACCGGAGATGAAGGCGCTGTCGGATGAGGAACTGCGCGGGAAGACGAGAGAATTCAAAGAGCGCCTGAAAGAGGGCGAGACTCTGGATGATATCCTCCCTGAAGCATTTGCCGTGGTCCGCGAGGGCGCTTCAAGAGCTCTGGGAATGCGGCACTACAGAGTGCAGCTGATCGGTGGTATCATCCTGCACCAGGGGCGTATCGCTGAGATGAAGACCGGTGAAGGAAAGACCCTGGTGTCAACGCTTCCGGCATATCTGAACGCTCTGGAAGGCAAGGGCGTGCACATCGTCACAGTCAATGATTATCTGGCAAAGCGTGATGCCGAGTGGATGGGAAAGGTACATGAGTTTCTGGGACTGACTGTCGGCGTCGTACTCAACAGTATGAACAATGAAGAGCGCCGCGCTGCATACAACTGTGATATCACATATGTCACCAACAATGAACTCGGCTTTGATTATCTGAGAGACAATATGGTGATCTACAAAGAGCAGCTCGTACAGAGAGGACTGCACTTCGCGATCATCGATGAGGTCGACTCTGTCCTGATCGACGAGGCAAGGACTCCGCTCATCATTTCCGGACAGAGCGGGAAGTCCACCAAGCTGTATGAGGCGTGCGATATCCTTGCACGGCAGCTGGAGAGAGGCGAGGCGAGCGGAGAGTTTTCCAAGATGAACGCCATCATGGGCGAGGACATCGAGGAGACGGGAGACTTTATCGTCAACGAAAAGGAGAAGACAGTCAACCTGACTGAGGACGGCGTAAAGAAAGTGGAGAAATTCTTCCACATCGAAAACCTTGCCGATCCGGAAAATCTGGAGATCCAGCACAACATCATCCTTGCCCTCCGGGCGCACAACCTGATGTTCCGTGATCAGGATTATGTGGTGAATTCCGAGGGAGAGGTCATGATCGTGGATGAGTTCACCGGGCGTATCATGCCGGGCCGCCGTTACTCTGACGGGCTCCATCAGGCGATCGAGGCGAAGGAGCATGTGAAGGTAAAACGGGAGAGCAAGACTCTTGCCACCATCACATTCCAGAACCTGTTCAATAAATTTGACAAGAAGAGCGGTATGACCGGTACGGCACTCACAGAGGAGAAGGAGTTCCGTGACATCTATGGAATGGACGTTGTGGAGATCCCGACCAATGTGCCGGTACAGCGTGTCGACCTGGATGATGCCGTTTACAAGACAAAGAGAGAAAAATACCAGGCTGTTGTCGAAGCGGTAAAGGAAGCACATGCGACAGGACAGCCGGTCCTTGTCGGTACGATCACGATCGAGGTATCCGAACTGCTGAGCAAGATGCTCAAAAAAGAGGGGATCCAGCATAACGTGCTGAATGCAAAGTACCATGAACTTGAGGCTGAGATCGTTGCGGACGCCGGCGTACACGGAGCGGTGACCATCGCGACGAACATGGCCGGACGTGGTACCGATATCAAACTGGATGAGGATGCCCGCAAAGCCGGAGGCCTGAAGATCATCGGTACGGAACGCCATGAGTCCAGGCGTATCGACAATCAGCTCCGCGGACGTTCCGGACGTCAGGGAGACCCGGGTGAATCCCGCTTCTACATTTCGCTGGAAGACGACCTGATGCGTCTGTTCGGTTCAGAGAAGCTGATGAATGTGTTCAATACTCTGGGCGTGGAAGACGGAGAACAGATCGAGCACAAGATGCTTTCCAGTGCGATCGAAAAGGCACAGAAAAAGATAGAGAACAACAACTTCGGTATCCGTAAAAACCTGCTGGAGTATGACCAGGTCATGAACGAGCAGAGAGAGATCATCTACGGCGAGCGCCGCCGGGTACTTGACGGCGAGAGCATGAGAGACACGATCTACAGTATGATCACGGAGTATGTGGAGAACGTTACAGACCGTTTTGCCGCTCCGGATGCCGAGTCGGATGAGTGGGATCTGAAGGGGCTTGACGTGAACCTCCACAATGTGATCCCGCAGCTTGAACTTCCGGCAGCAGAAGAGTGCCAGGATATGCGCCAGAAAGAACTCAAGCACCTGTTAAAAGAGCGTGCTGTGAAGGCTTATGAGGCGAAAGAGGCAGAGTTCCCGGAGGCAGAACAGCTCAGAGAAGTCGAGCGTGTCGTCCTTCTGAAGGTCATTGACGCAAGATGGATGGACCATATCGATGACATGGACCAGCTCCGCCAGGGAATCGGGCTCCAGGCTTACGGCCAGAGAGATCCGCTGGTAGAGTATAAGATGATGGGATATGATATGTTCGGAGAGATGACGAACATGATCGCAGAGAGCACGCTGCGCACCCTGTTCCGCATCCGTGTAGAGCAGAAGGTCGAGCGTGAGGAAGTCGCTAAGGTGACGGGCACAAATAAGGATGAAAGCGCGGTGCGCGCGCCGAAGAAACGGGAAGCGAAGAAGATCTACCCGAACGATCCGTGCCCCTGCGGAAGCGGCAAGAAATACAAACAGTGCTGCGGCAGGAAACAGACTGCGTAAGCGGGCAGCATCCGGGCGCGGACTGCAACGGTCAAGTCTGTGCCTGCAATTTAAAAGGCAAAGCGAAGATTCGCTTTACTGAAAATATATTTAAAATATGAAAGAGGTGATCAAGGTGGTTTTAATAGATGAATTAAAGTCCAGACTGGGCGCATATGAAGAGCCGCTGAAAGATTTGAGGGATTCACTTTGACCTGGCTTCAAAGAAGTTAAGGATCGAAGAATTACAGAAAAGGATTGAAGAACCGGGGTTCTGGGATAACCCGGAAGCCTCCCAGCAGGTGATGAAGGAACTGAAAGGCCTTCAGGATTCTGTGGAACAGATCGAGAAACTGTATTCAGACTACGAGGATATGTCCCTGCTCATCGAGATGAGTGAGGAGGACGCCGACGAGGATACAGTAGCCGGCATTGCAGAGGAACTGGAGCAGTTCGAGGCGAGTTTCGAGGAACTGCGCATCGGGACGCTGCTGACCGGTCCATATGACAGGGATAACGCTATTGTCACGCTCCATGCCGGGGCGGGCGGGACAGAGTCCTGCGACTGGACAAATATGCTGTACCGAATGTATACACGGTGGGCGGAGAAGAAAAATTACGGTGTGGAAGTGCTGGATTATCTGGAAGGCGACGTGGCAGGCATCAAGGGTGTGACATTCCAGGTGAACGGGGAGAATGCCTACGGGTATCTCCGTTCCGAACAGGGGGTGCACCGGCTTGTCAGGATCTCACCGTTCAATTCCGCGGGAAAGAGGCAGACGTCTTTTGCCTCCTGTGATGTGATGCCGGATATCGAGGAAGATATCGACATCGAGATCAATGACGATGACCTGAAGATCGATACGTACCGTTCCAGCGGCGCCGGCGGACAGCATATCAACAAGACATCCTCCGCGGTCAGGATCACGCATCTGCCGACAGGAATCGTGGTACAGTGCCAGAATGAGCGTTCACAGCATATGAACAAGGACAAGGCGATGCAGATGCTCAAGTCCAAGCTGTATATGATGAAACAGCAGGAACAGGCAGAAAAGATGTCTGATATCAGGGGTGAAGTGAAGGATATCAATTTCGGCAACCAGATACGGTCTTATGTCATGCAGCCTTACACCATGGTGAAGGACCACAGGACAAATGCGGAGATCAGCAATGTGGGCGCTGTCATGGACGGGAACATCGATCCGTTCATCAATGCCTACCTGAGCATGACCGCAGAAGCACAGAAAGGGAGGAAGTAATGGTAAATATAGCAGTGATGGGATACGGCACGGTAGGATCAGGAGTGGTGGAAGTCCTGGAGCGGAACAAAAAGATCATCACCCAGCGTGCCGCAGATGAGATCAATGTGAAATATGTGCTGGATCTGAGGGATTTCCCGGGAGATCCGGTGCAGGAAAAGATCGTCCATGATTTTGAGACGATCATAAATGACCCGGATATCCGGATCGTGGTGGAAGTGATGGGCGGGATCGAGCCTGCGTATACTTATGTGAAACGCTGCCTGGAAGCGGGAAAGAGCGTGGCGACTTCCAACAAAGCCCTTGTCGCAAAACACGGTGCGGAGCTGCTCTCTATCGCGCGTGAGAGGGAGATCAACTTCCTCTTTGAGGCGAGCGTGGGCGGCGGTATCCCGATCATCCGCGCGCTCAACTCCTGCATGACGGCAGATGAGATCGAGGAGATCACAGGGATACTGAACGGAACGACCAACTATGTGATGACGAAGATGTTCTACGAGGGCGCCGACTATGCGGAGGTACTCAAAGAGGCGCAGGAGAAAGGGTATGCGGAGCGCAATCCGGAAGCGGATGTGGAAGGATATGATTCCTGCCGTAAGATCGCTATCCTGTCCTCGCTCATCTCAGGACAGCAGGTGGATTTCGAGGACATCCATACAGAAGGGATCACAAAGATCACAAAGGAAGACATGATGTATGCAAAAGAGATGGGGATGACGATCAAACTTCTGGCTTCCAGCAAGCGCCACGACGACCATCTCCATGCGATCGTGGCTCCGTTCCTGCTTGGAAAGGAACATCCGCTCTACAATGTAGACGACGTCTTTAACGCTGTCTTTGTAAGAGGAAACATGCTGGGCGATGCCATGTTCTATGGCAGCGGAGCGGGAAAACTTCCGACAGCGAGCGCAGTGGTCGCGGACGTGGTGGATGAGGCAAAGCACCTCCACAGAAACATCATGACCATGTGGAAGAGTGAAAAACTTGAACTTGAGCCGATCGAAGACACATCCAGGCGCTTCTTTATCCGGATCAGTGGAAACCTGGAAGAGAGAAGAGCAGAAACAGAAAAATGCTTCGGTCCGGGGAAAACGGTCTGTGTGGACGGGCTTGACGGTGAGTTCGGCTACCTTACAGAGTCCATGACAGAGGGAGAGTACCTGAAGAAGGCTGAGGTGTTCGGCGGTGTCATCAGCATGATACGCGCAGAAGATTGAGACAGCAGGTGACAGTCCAGCCAGTCATGGCTGGACTGCTGCAGTTTGAAAGGCAGGAAAGATGAAATATATTATTATTTTATGTGACGGTATGGCGGATGAACCGCTGGATGAACTGGGAGGAAGGACCCCGCTGGAAGCGGCTCGTACGGTGAATATGGACAGTCTTGCCAAGGTTTCCGAGATCGGTATGGTACGGACTGTGCCGGCAGGGATGGCTCCGGGAAGTGATACAGCGAACCTTTCCGTGATCGGTTATGATCCGAAGGAGTATTACACAGGAAGATCTCCACTGGAAGCGCTGAGCATCGGTGCGGACATGGCTCCGGATGACGTGTCTTTCCGGTGCAATCTCGTCACCCTTTCCGAGGAAGAAGAGAGGTACGAAGACCGGCATATACTGGACCACAGTTCCGGCGAGATCAGCACGGAGGAAGCGGCAGAACTTCTGTCAGCGCTGAGTGAGGGGCTGAAACGGGAAGGATATACGTTCTATGTGGGCACCAGCTACCGTCATCTCCTGATCCAGAAGAATGGGAAAGTGACTGAACTGACGGCACCTCATGATATCCTGACGAAGCGGATTGGAGAGTATCTGCCGGAAGATGGAGTGCTCCATGAAATGATGGTGAAGAGCTATGATATCCTGAAGGACCATCCGGTGAACAAAAAGCGCAGGGCAGAAGGAAAGAATCCCGCCAACTCGGCATGGTTCTGGGGTGCGGGCACCCGCCCGGCGCTGAGATCTTTTGAGGAAAAGAACGGAGTGAAAGGGGCTATGATCTCTGCGGTTGACCTTCTGAAAGGGATCGCTGTGGGAGCCGGGATGGATAATATCATCGTGGAAGGCGCCAACGGCGGACTGGATACAAACTACGCAGGCAAGGCACAGGCAGCGGTGAAGGCACTGACAGAGGACGGGTATGACTTTGTGTACGTACATATTGAGGCGCCGGATGAGATGGGGCATCAGGGGAGCTTTCGGGATAAGATCACGGCGATCGAGCGGATCGATGAACAGATCATCGGACCGGTGAGAACGGCACTTGAGGACGCCGGAACAGATTTCAGGATGCTTATCCTGCCGGATCATCCAACACCGGTCCGGGTGCGGACTCATACTTCCGACCCGATCCCGTATCTTCTTTACGACAGTACGGAGTATATCGCCGGAATGGATACATACAGTGAGAAAACAGGGAAACAGACAGGCGTCTTTGTGGAGAAAGGATACCGGCTGATGGACCATCTCCTGGAAAAGGATACAGAACAGTAAAGAGAATAGCAAAGGGGACGGGTCCATATAAGAAAGGACCTGTCCCCTTTTTAAAACGTTGATCGGTCATTCGTCCGGAAGGTTGAGCACCTTGCGGGCGAGCCGTCTGTCATCAGAAGAGGCGCTGCGGTAATATCGCAGCAGAAGAAGTTCTTCATCCGTAAGGTATATCGTATCTCCGCTTTTGATCACAAGCCCCGGAGTATAAGGAACCCTGTCTTCCCGGGATACAGCCGTATTTGACATACGGGTAAAAGGACGTGCGATCAGGTCTTCCAGGCTGATCCCGTAGATATCAGTCAGGCGGAGCAGCGTCTCGATATCGGGAATGCGCTTCCCGGTCTCATAATTGGAGTATGCCTGTCGGGAGATGTTCAGTTTTTTGCTGAGCTGGAGCTGTGTGTAGTTGTGTTCGTCTCTGAGACGGCGCAGATTGTCCACCAGTTGCACATTCGCCACAGGAATACCTCCGTTTACAAGAAAAATCGGTGAGTTGATCTGTCACATTATATCAATTTTTCCTGTGCTGATAGGAAATATGCAACAAAGTGAAATATATTGATGAAAAGCAACAGAATGTTGCTAAAGCACGAGAAGCCCGAACCGGCATAGTCACAGCAGGCTCAGAGTGCTGTTGTGATATGCCGTGGAAAAAGTGACATCCTCCCCCAGCCACTGCGGCGGCTGATAAGCGCGTGCAGACTCTTCATCCGGGAATTCGATCTCCGCCAGGATGAGAGGAGCCAGACTCCCTTCAAAGATGTCAAGCTCCAGAGTGAGCCCGTCTTCGAGCGGGACCATATATCTTGCTTTTTCGATGATCCGTCCGTCTGCTTTAGAACGCAGATGGCTGTAGGCTTTCTCGGTGAGAGGAAGGTTATATTCCTCACGGATCATCAGCCCTTTTGACTTGTAGGTAAGGAAGTATTCGTCATTGTCCCTGCGGATCCGTACGACGGGCTCCGTACAGAGATAACCCTGCTCGATCCTGCGGCAGGGGTATCCCTTCGGGTCAAAGGGAAGGTCTTCCATATCCTCAATGAGAAATTTTCGTTCGATCTCCATCTGTATGTGCCTCCTTTTCTGTCTGCAGAAAGCAGCCTGTCTGAGCCAGAGATGCTCCCGCGATAAACTTAATCATCATAATAATACGAGTTGAAACAAATGTAAACCATTGCATTTAGGAAGCGTATTTGATAGACTGTGAAGTATGAGATGATCGGATCAAAAAGGAGGAATATATTATGAAGGTCTGCGTTTTTCTGGCGGATGGTTTTGAGGAGATCGAGGGGCTTACAGTCGTGGATATCCTGAGGAGAGCGGGGGTCAGTGTGACAATGATGTCAGTGACCGGAAACAGGATGATCAAAGGCTCCCACGGCATAACGGTCGAGGCAGACGCCCTGTTTGACGGGGCGGATGCGGCGAAGGCTGACATGCTGGTGCTTCCGGGAGGCATGCCGGGAACCTTGACATTAAAACAGCACGACGGTTTAAATGAACTTCTGAGATCATTTTATGATCAGGGGAAATACATCGCTGCGATCTGTGCGGCACCCAGTATCCTCGGTGAGATGGGGATGCTCCAGGGACGGAAGGCATGCTCTTATCCAACATTTGAAGGCAGCCTGGAAGGAGCAGACGTGCATCAGATCCCGGTCGTGACGGACGGAAATATCACAACAGGGCGCGGGATGGGCGCTGCGATCCCGTTTGCACTGCGCCTGACAGAGATCCTCCGGGGGAAAGACAAGGCGGAGGAAGTGAGGGAGTCCATCGTCTATCAGGCATGAGCAGGCTGAACTGTCATCATGTGCCATAAACCTTGAAAAAATACTGGAAATATGCAGGGTTGTGTGCTATACTGTTTTAATGACTGCAAAGGATGAATTTGCGTAATCAAGGAGGAAGAAAATGAGTTTACAGGTAGAAAAGTTAGAACATAATATGGCAAAGCTGACGATCGAGGTGTCAGCAGAGGATGTTGAGAAGGCACTTCAGGCTGCATACCTGAAAGAGCGCAGCAAGATCAGCCTTCCGGGATTCCGTAAGGGAAAAGTTCCGCGTCAGATGATCGAGAAGATGTACGGACCGGAAGTGTTCTATGATGAAGCGGCAAATCATATGATATCAGAGGCATATGGAAAAGCTTACGATGAATGCGAACTGGAGATCACATCCCAGCCGAAGATCGAGGTGACTCAGCTCGAGAAAGGCAAGCCGTTTATCTTTACTGCAGAAGTGGCGGTAAAACCTGAGGTCAAACTCGGTGAATATAAAGGACTTAAAGTAGACAAAGTCTCTACGAGAGTGACACAGAAAGAGGTCGATGAAGAGATCGACAAAGAGCGCGAGCGCAATGCAAGAACGATCGATGTCACAGACAGAGCAGTACAGGATAAGGATCAGGTAGTGCTTGACTTCGAAGGATTTGTTGACGGAGAGGCGTTCGAGGGCGGAAAAGGAGAGAACTATCCGCTTACGATCGGTTCAGGTTCTTTCATCCCCGGATTCGAGGAGCAGCTCATCGGTGCTGAGATCGATAAAGAGATGGAAGTCAATGTGAAGTTCCCTGAGGACTATCACGCAAAAGATCTTGCTGGAAAAGACGCTGTGTTCAAATGCACTGTTCACTCCATCAAGGCGAAAGAACTTCCGGAGCTGGATGACGAGTTTGTTTCCGACGTATCTGAAGAGAGCGAGACAGTTGACCAGTACAAGGCAGAGGTAAAAGGAAAGATCAAAGAGCGCAAGGAGCGCGAGGGTAAAGAGAAGAAAGAGAACCAGGCTGTAGAGCAGGCCGTGGAGAACGCAGAGATCGATCTGCCTGAACCAATGGTTGAACTGCAGGCAAGACAGATGGCTGACGACTTTGCCCGCCGCATCATGCAGCAGGGCATGAGCCTTGAGCAGTACTTCCAGTTCACCGGACTGTCTGAAGAGAAGATGATGGAAGAACTGAAGCCTCAGGCTGAGAAGAGGATCAGGACGAGACTCGTTCTGGAGGCGATCGTTGCCGCTGAGAACATCGAGGTATCTGATGAGCGTCTCGAGGAAGAACTCAAGAAGATGGCGGATTCCTATCAGATGGAAGTTGACAAGCTTAAAGAGTTCATGGGAGAGAACGAGAAGAAACAGATGAAAGAGGACATTGCAGTTCAGGATGCAGTGACTCTGATCACAGAGGCAGCTGTAGAAGGTTAATTGAGAAAGATTGATCCAAAAGGTGTGCCGTCGGCGGTACACCTTTTGTTGGAAAAAGAAGAAAGAAGGATGATCTATGAGTTTAGTACCTTATGTCATTGAACAGACAAGCCGCGGAGAGAGATCCTATGATATCTACTCCAGACTTCTGAAAGAGAGGATCATCTTCCTCGGGGAGGAAGTAAATGATGTGTCTGCGAGCGTGGTCGTGGCACAGCTCCTTTTCCTTGAGGCGGACGATCCGGATAAGGATATCCAGCTTTATATCAACAGCCCGGGAGGATCTGTCACGGCAGGTCTTGCTATCTATGATACGATGCAGTACATCAAATGCGACGTTTCCACAGTGTGCATCGGAATGGCAGCCAGCATGGGCGCATTCCTTCTGTCAGGAGGCAAGAAAGGAAAGAGATTCGCGCTTCCGAACGCGGAGATCATGATCCATCAGCCGTCCGGCGGCGCGCAGGGACAGGCGACAGAGATCCAGATCGCTGCAGAGCATATCCTCCGCACAAAAAAGAAATTAAACGAGATCCTGGCGGCGAATACAGGAAAGCCGCTTGAGGTGATCCAGGCTGATACCGAGCGCGACAATTTCATGTCCGCGCAGGAGGCGAAGGAATACGGGCTGATCGACGAAGTTATCGTAAGCCACTAACTGGTTATATGAGGTGACATTTATGGCAGGAAAAATGATGGATGATATCGTAAGGTGTTCTTTCTGTAATAAGAGCCAGGCACAGGTGCGCAAGCTGATCGCGGGACCGAACGGCACATATATCTGTGACGAGTGCATCGGCATCTGTTCGGAGATCATTGAGGAAGAACTGGACTATAACGACAGGAGGGCACTGGATGATATTAATCTTCTCACTCCCGAAGAGATCAAAGCTTTTCTTGACGATTATGTGATCGGTCAGGATGAGGCAAAAAAAGTGCTCTCTGTTGCAGTGTATAATCATTATAAGCGGATATTGGCAGAACAGGATCTGGGTGTGGAACTGCAGAAGAGCAACATCCTGATGCTGGGACCGACCGGATGCGGGAAGACTCTCCTTGCACAGACGCTTGCAAAGATCCTGAACGTTCCCTTTGCGATCGCGGACGCGACCGCGCTCACTGAGGCGGGATACGTGGGAGAAGATGTGGAGAACATCCTGCTGAAAGTGATCCAGGCTGCCGACGGAGATATCGAGCGTGCGGAGCACGGGATCATCTATATCGATGAGATCGACAAGATCACGAGAAAGTCGGAAAATCCTTCGATCACGAGGGACGTGTCCGGCGAGGGCGTTCAGCAGGCACTGCTGAAGATCATCGAGGGGACGGTCGCATCTGTACCGCCGCAGGGCGGACGAAAGCATCCCCATCAGGAACTGATCCAGATCGATACGACAAACATCCTGTTCATCTGCGGCGGCGCGTTTGAGGGGATCGATAAGATCATCGAGACACGTCTGGACAGAAAGTCCATTGGATTTAATGCCGAGATCGCGGCAAAACATGAGTATGACATGGATGTGCTGCTTCACGAGGCGCTTCCGCAGGATCTTGTTAAGTATGGTCTGATCCCGGAACTCGTGGGAAGACTTCCGGTCACGGTGTCTCTCGATCTGCTGGACAAAGAGGCGCTGATCCGTATCCTTACGGAACCGAAGAGCGCGATCGTAAAACAGTACCAGAAACTCCTCGAACTGGACGGAGTGAACCTGGAGTTTGATAAAGACGCACTGGATGCCATTGCGGAGACAACGCTGGCGAGGAAGACAGGAGCGAGAGGACTGCGTGCGATCATGGAAAATATCATGATGGACACCATGTTCACTGTCCCGTCTGACGAGACGATCAAGGGCTGCCGTATAACAAAGGAAGCGGTACTTGGAACGGGTCAGCCTCTCTATGAGCGGGATGGCGAAGAACGCCGCTCGTTTCTGACATCGGAGAGTGCATAGGACAGAGCAGGACTCTGTATAAAGGGCGGGCGCAAAGGCAGGAATACCTTGTGTCCGCTTTACTATTAAAGAGCGGTGCTCAAAGGGGTCAGATCCCTTTGCAGATGGACCTGACCCCTTTGAGTATCGGGAAGGCAGGATGAAATGGATAATGAGATAAAAAGTTTTCCTATGGTCGCGCTCAGAGGGATGACCATCCTACCTGAGATGGTCGTTCATTTCGACGTGAGCCGGGAGCGCTCGATCGCGGCGATACAGGAAGCTATGGTAGAAGAACAGAAGATATTTCTGGTCACACAGAGATCAGTGGAGACGGAGGAACCGGAACAGAAAGATGTCTTTGAAGTGGGAACGGTGGGAACAGTCAAACAGCTTATCAAGCTGCCGAAACACATTGTCCGGGTTCTCGTATCCGGTGAGTCAAGGGGGATCCTGAGAAAGATCGAGCAGTCAGATCCCTATCTGAGAGCGGAGGTAGAAGTCATAGATGAATCCGGTCTGGAACTGCCGGAGGACTCTAAGACTCAGGCGATGGAGAGAAGCCTGAAGGACATGCTCGTTGACTACGCGGCAAAGAACCGGAAATTGTCAAAAGAGGCTGTGGCGCAGCTGCTGGATATCAAAGGTCTTAAGAAACTCGTAGATGAGATCGCCGCAAACATTCCGATCCCTTATATGGATCAGCAGGAGATCCTGAATGAGACGGATTTCTGGAATCGATATGAAGAACTGGCGTTTAAGCTTGTAAATGAGGTCCAGATCATAGATATCAAGGAAGAGATCCAGAGAAAAGTAAAAGAGAGAGTTGATAAGCATCAGCGGGAATATATCCTGAGAGAGCAGCTCAAACTCATCCGTGAGGAACTTGGAGAGGACTCGACCATATCGGACGCTGAAGAATTTGAGAATGCAGTGAAGAAGCTGAAAGCGCCGCAGGAAGTAAAGGAGAAGCTTCAAAAAGAGATCGGCAGGTTCAAGAGTTCCCTTGGTTCACCTTCTGAAAATGCGGTGATCCGGACTTATATTGAGACTCTTCTGGAGATGCCCTGGGATAAAGCGTCAAAGGACAATGAGGACATTGCCTATGCGAAACAGGTGCTGGATGAGGATCACTACGGACTCGAACAGGTAAAAGAGAGGATACTGGAATTCCTGGCAGTGCGCACACTGACGAAGAAAGGCGAGAGCCCGATCCTCTGTCTTGTGGGACCGCCCGGGACAGGAAAGACGTCCATCGCCCGTTCCCTTGCGAAAGCCCTGAAGAAGAAATATGTCCGTATCTCTCTTGGCGGAGTCCGGGATGAGGCTGAGATCCGGGGACACAGAAAGACCTATATCGGGGCGATGCCCGGAAGGATCGCCAACGGGATCCGTACTGCGGGAGTGAAAAACCCTGTCATGCTCCTGGATGAGATCGACAAGGTCAGCACAGACTATAAGGGAGATACGTTCTCTGCCCTTCTGGAGGTTCTGGACAGCGAGCAGAACTGTAAGTTCCGGGATCATTATCTGGAAGTGCCTCTCGATCTCTCAGAAGTGATGTTCATCACTACGGCAAATACCCTTCAGACGATCCCGCGTCCGCTCCTTGACCGTATGGAAGTGATCGAGATCAACAGCTATACAGAGAACGAAAAACTCCATATCGCCATGGAGCATCTGATCCCGAAGCAGCTGGAGCACAACGGCCTGACCGCAGGTCAGCTTTCCTTCAGCCGTCATGCGGTGTGGAAAATGGCGCGAAACTATACGAAGGAAGCGGGAGTGCGCCAGCTGGAACGTGAGATCGGCAATGTATGCAGGAAGGCGGCAAAAGAGATCCTGACTACAGACAGAAAGAAGATCACGGTGACAGACAGGAATATCCATAAATTCCTGGGAAAAGAGAAGTACAGTTATCAGATGGCGAATCCGGAGCCGGAGACCGGTATAGTAAGGGGGCTTGCGTGGACCAGTGTGGGAGGCGATACGCTTCAGATCGAGGTCAATGTCATGCCCGGTAAGGGTGAGATCATGCTGACAGGCCAGCTTGGCGATGTGATGAAAGAATCCGCCCGGACCGGGATCAGCTATATCCGCTCCGTCAGCCGGAAGTTTGAGATCCCGGATGATTTCTTTGAGAAGCACGATATCCATGTACATATCCCGGAGGGAGCTGTGCCCAAAGACGGTCCGTCCGCCGGGATCACAATGGCCACGGCGATGCTGTCGGCGGTGACGGGAAGAAAGGTCCGTGCGGACCTGGCGATGACAGGCGAAGTCACGCTGCGGGGAAGAGTGCTTCCCATCGGCGGACTGAAGGAGAAACTCCTGGCGGCGAAGAACGCGGGGATCCGGACCGTGCTCGTCCCGAAAGATAATCGGGCGGATGTGGAGGAACTGTCTTCGGAGATCACCAAGGGGCTTGAGATACTCTATATGGAGCACATGGACCAGGTCCTGAACGCTGCGCTGATCGACTGAACCTGAAGGAGGATGTAATGGTAATCAAAAACATAAACCTTGAGACGGTCTGCGGGATCACAAGCCCGCTGCCGAAAAATGATAAGCCTGAGATCGCGTTTGCGGGAAAATCCAATGTAGGTAAATCGTCCCTCATCAACGCGCTGATGAACCGGAAATCTTACGCAAGGATCTCGGCAACGCCCGGGAAGACTCAGACCATCAATTTTTACAATATCAATGATGTGATGTATCTGGTGGATCTTCCGGGTTACGGATATGCAAAAGTTTCGGAGAAGGAAAGAGCACAGTGGGGAAAGCTGATCGAGGGCTATCTCCACGGCTCGGAGCAGTTAAAGGCGGTGTTCCTGCTCATCGATATCAGGCATGAACCCTCCGCCAACGATAAGATGATGTATCAGTGGGTGGTGGAGCAGGGGTTCGAGCCTGTCATAATCGCCACAAAACTGGATAAGATAAAGAGAAGTCAGATCCAGAAGCATCTGAAGATGCTCCGGGAAGGTCTGAAACTCCTGCCGGGAACAAAGATGATCCCGTTTTCATCTGTCACAAAGCAGGGGAGAGACGAGATCTGGGACCTGATCGAGACAGAGTATCTCGCAGGTGAAGTTTCCGGAGAGGAAGAGCATCTGTGAAATAAAGTGATATCCGGGAAAGAAGAGCGCCTGTAAAATGGAGCTGCCCGGAGAGACCTGCACGGTCCCTTTTGTGGGAACAAGGAGGAAGAATATGGAGAACAGACGAACGTACTGGCAGGTGGCGCTCAGGCTTTTGTTCAGCCTGCTTGCCACTGCAGCATTTATCATCATCGGGCTCAGGCTTATCGTTTTTCTGATGCCCTTCGTGATCGGCTGGATCATCGCGTCTATCGCGGCACCGCTGGTCAACTGGCTTGAAAAACGGCTGAAGATCGTAAAGAAACTGGGGTCCGCACTGATCGTCATCCTCGTGATCGTGCTGATCGCCCTTGCCCTTTACTTCGGGATCAGCAGGATAGTGACCGAGGTGGGGGACCTGGTCCGGAATTTCCCGGAACTGTATGCCCAGCTTGAGGAGGGATTAAGACAGATCGGCGGAACACTTTCCGGACTGTTCGAGCGCCTGCCGGAAGGGATACAGAACGGCTGGAACACAGTGATACAAAACCTGGATGAATATATGGGAAATCTGGTCTCCGGCATCAGTGAGCCCACAGTGACTGCCGCGGGGAATTTTGCGAAAAGGGTGCCATACTATCTGATCTCTGTCATTGTCGCACTCCTGTCAGCCTACTTTTTTACAGTCCAGCGGGAAGAAGTGCTGAGCTGGCTGAAAAAAGCGGCGCCACGGGCAGTCGAGCAGCGTATGACTCTGGTCATGGATAATCTGAAATATGCTGTGGGAGGATACTTTAAAGCACAGTTTAAGATCATGGGAGTTGTATTCCTCATCCTTCTGGTCGGATTTGCGTTTCTGAAAGTGCGCTATTTTGTACTGGTGGCACTGCTCATCGCATTTCTCGATTTCCTGCCATTTTTCGGGACAGGGACAGCGATGATCCCATGGGCGGTGTATGCTTTTTTCATGGGAGATTACAAACTCACAGCGGCACTGGTGATCATCTATGTGATCACTCAGGCAGTCCATCAGCTCATCCAGCCTAAACTGGTAGGCGACAGCGTGGGATTAAATCCTCTGGTGACACTGCTCCTGCTCTATATCGGCTATCGGCTGGGAGGAGTGATCTGGATGATACTGACCGTCCCCATCGGAATGGTGGTGATCAACATGTGCCAGGCAGGGGCATTTGATTATATCGCAGATGATGTGAAGATCCTGATCGACGGCATACTGGGGCTTCGCGATGATATGCCTCCCGGCGAAGCGAAAGAGAAGGAGGCGGCGCAGGAGACAAAACAGGAGCCGTAAGATCTTACAGTAACAGTTCCGCTTTTCGAATGGCGCGGGCTGAACTGTTACATCTTGCAAAGAAATTTCTCGTGCGTTCGTTGAAAAAAGAAAACGCTTATGCTATCATGGAAAGCAGGGAAGAGAACATTCCCTAAACCGGACGGGACCGCAGAGTGGAAGGTCCCGGTAAAAAGACAGGAGGTAATTAAAGATGAAAAAATATGTTTGTGATGTATGTGGTTACATCTATGACGAAGCGGCAGGAGATCCGGATAACGGGATCGAGCCGGGCACAAAATGGGAAGATGTGCCGGAAGATTTCCTCTGCCCGCTTTGCGGAGTAGGGAAAGATCAGTTCTCAGAGACAGAGTAAGCCGAAGAGAGACTGACACTGAAAAGGATATAGAATCGTGAGAAAAGAGCAGCCTTCGGACCGACGGGTCCGGATGGCTGCTCTTTTTTGTGATGGAAATGAAAATAATATTACAAAAATGTATTTACGAAAATTTTACTTACATTTTATTGGAGCATGATATCGGAGAGAAAAGTACAAGGGTATAATTATCCTTGTCACAAGGAGTGATAAATCTGATTGGAAATTAGGAGGAAATTATCATGAATCCCGGAAACAAGATCACACAGTCACAGAAAATGATGATATTTGTTCTATCTATGTCCCTGTACGGGCTGGCAACTCTGTTCACGGAACTGATCCCTTCATTTCAGGTGGGGATCGTCGAATTTTCCGTCGAATATTTTCTTTTTATCCCGCTGACTCTGGCGATGCTCTTTGACCCGCTCTCAGCAGCGCTGGGGGCGGCGACAGGAGAACTGGTCTTCAGTGAGATCATGCTGGGGCAGTTCGGAGGTCTTGGAGAACTGGAGAAGTTCCTGACTGTGACCATCGGCGTCTACCTTGCGGGAAGGCTGGTCAAAGATCCCAGAAAACGTGGAATGGTCGCATTTGCATCGATCTTTGGCGTGACGGTACAGCAGCTGATGGGATGTATCGTAGATATCCTGAAAGTGCAGTTCGCAGTAGAAGATTTTGAGGCGGTGGCAGGGCTCCCTGAAAGTGTCTTCTTTACAGAAGGATTTGCCTGTCTCAATGACATCCTGTTCTCAGGGATCCTCTTCTGTATGCTGCCTGCCATGTACCTTGTACCTAAACTGTATGGAAAGATCGAGCCTCTGCTCGGTATGAAACCGAGAGATGAGAAAACGGCGTTCGGCAGCAATGCGGTCTCACCCAAAACGGTGATCCTCTGTATCGTCGGCTTTGCTGCAGCGGTCCTGGCAGAACTGCTCGCCTCGGGCGGATATGAGTTGATCGACTGGGAGGCAGCATGGGCAGGAAATACAACATCTATCATAGTCGCGATGATCGCTGCGGTGATCGTCATACTGGTCGCAGCCGGAGTGATAAGAAACCGGGCGTCTCAGACGAAAAAGGCGTGACAGAAGGAGAAGAACGTGAGCAAGATAGAGATCAAAAATCTGACATTTACTTATCCGGGGGCAGATGCCCCCACTTTGAGAAATCTATCCGCAGATATCGAAGAAGGCGATTTCATTGCTATCGTGGGAAATAACGGCTGCGGAAAATCTACGCTCTGTAAGACGCTGAACGGTCTGATCCCGCATTTTATCCTGGGAGATATGGAAGGAGTGGTCCGGATCGACGGTGAGGATACGAGAGGACAGGAGATAGGGACTCTGGCAAAAAAGGCGGGATATGTCTATCAAGACTTTGAGAATCAGATCGTCTGTCCCACTGTGCTGGAGGACGCCTCTTTCGCCTGTCTGAATTATGCCATGCCGGATCACAAGGAGAAAGGGAGAAGGGCGCTGTCTGTCTGCGGACTGGCGTCAAAGATCCAGGATTATGTCTGGCAGCTCTCAGGGGGACAGAAACATCTGCTCGCCCTGGCAGGGATGGCTGCTCTGAGCCCGGATATCCTGATCCTTGATGAGCCTATAGCCCAGCTCGATCCGGCTCATGCGGATAAGATATACGAGGTGCTCAAAGAGATGAATGAAGTGTACGGGAAGACAGTCATCGTCATCGAGCATCACACTGAGTACATCGCAAAGTTCTGTAAGAATGTCATGCTGTTAAAAGACGGGACCGTGAAGTGGAAACTCCCGGCTGAGGAAGCGATGCGGAGGGTGGATGAACTTCAGGAGAGCGATATCTTTCCGCCTCAGGTCACGATCGCGGCGAGGCGCATGGAAGTGGAAGGGATCCTGCCGGAAGGGACACGGCTGCCTGTAAATATCGAGGAGGGAAAGCGCATCCTTCTTCCATTTCTGAGACGGGAACAGCGCAGGGAAAGAACAGATACAAAGAAGAGACCATCAGGAGGACCACTGGTACGTTTTTCCAACGTCACGGTAAAATACCGCTCGGTCAAAGGAGAACCGCCCAAGGTGTTTGACCGGTTTAACCTGGAGATCAGAAAGGGAGAGAAGATCGCTCTGATCGGCTCCAACGGCGCGGGAAAATCTACCATGCTGAAACTGATGATGGGGCTGGTGCATCCGGAAGCGGGAGAAGTCTATGTGAAGGACAGGCTCACCCGTGAACTGTCAAAAGAAGAACTGGGAAAGACCATCTCTCTGGTGTATCAGAATCCGGAGGAGATGTTTATAAAGGATTCTATCAAAAAAGACATAGAGTATGCCATGAAAGTGAGAAAGATCCCGGAATATGAGAAACGGACAAAGGAACTGCTGGAAATGTTCCGCCTCTCAGAACTGGCGGAGAGAGACGGGCGTCTCCTCTCCGGAGGTCAGATGCGGCGTGCCTCCCTGGCAATCGGCGTAGCACTGGATCCGGAGATGCTGCTCCTCGACGAACCTACGGCGAACCTGGATATCGCCACAAGGAGAGAGATCATGAAGACTCTGACGATGCTGAAAGATATCACGGACACGGTCGTGATCGCGACGCATGATATGCAGCTCGTATGCGACTGGGCAGAGCGGATCATCGTGCTCTACGGAGGGTATGTGATCGCGGACGGACCGAAGGAAGAGATATTTTCGGATATGTATGTGCGCGGTCAGGTAGGGATCCGTCCTCCTCAGATCTATGACATGGGACGGGAACTGGGGATAAAAGATCCCTGCTTTACAGTGGATGAGTTTATTGAATATTTCAGAGGTGAACAGTATGCGTAAACTGACAGAAAATATCCTGGATAAGATATCTATAGACTATCTGAGGAATCAGGTGTTGAAAAATGCTTATGGAAATGACGATACCGCGATCGCAAAGCTGGATCCCCGTGTCCTTCTTGTATGGTATCTCTTTTTCGGTCTGGTCCCGTGGTTTTTAGACGATGTGGTGCTCCTGCTCTGTCTGTTCCTGTTTGTGGCAGCGACAACAAAGACAGCGAGGATCGCTCCACTGGTACTCTTTCTGTTCTGCCTGGGCGTGTTCTCCCAGACTGGATATCTGTTTGTCGTGGCGCTCTTTTTCGGCGGGAATACAGAGACCATCGCCCCGCTTCTGGTGATGACGCTGAAAGTTGCTGTGGTCTCGCTCGCATCGATCACCGTCTTTTCCGGGCTGGATCCGGACCGGCTGGCGAATGGTCTTTTGTGGTTCGGATGTCCTGAACAGTTCTCCTTCAGCATCTCCTTTGCATATCGGATCCTTCCGGTGCTGATGGAGGAATTCCAGAATATCCTGCTTTCCTACCGGCTGAGAGGAAATCCGCCCCAGAATAAGACTCTGATGGGAAAGATACGCTATCTATTCTATCAGATCCGGATGATCATCCAGTCTTTCTATCCGCTCATGCTCAACACGGCAAAGCGGTCCAGGACAACGGTGGAGGCCCTGGAACTGAGAGGATACAGGTATTCTGTGAAAGATCCGGAAGTGAAAAGGATGAAACTTGCAATGCTGAAGGTGACACGCAGCGACATCCTGTTTATAGTGTTGTCCGCGGCATGGGTCGGGATAAGCGCCGGGATCTCCGGACTGTCAAATATTTTATAGAAGAGAAGGTGAAGCAGCTTTGAAGATCGATTTTCATACACACGCAAAACTTGCAAAGAAACTTCCGTTCTCTCCGGAATATACAGACTGGCTGTTCGGAGAGGCGAAGAGAGCCGGGCTGGACGCCCTGTGCCTGACAGAGCATTTTAATACGCTCGGCTTCCGGGAGGTGTACCGTTATATCGAGGGACGGTGTGCCAGAGAGGGGGACGGCCTGATGACAGAGGACGGGTTCCGTATCTTTCCGGGAATGGAAGTGGACATTGCGGAAGGCGGACATACACTGGTCATCGGTCCGCTGGATTGTATACTGGAGATGAACCTCAGGCTGGAACCCTTTAAAGAGAAAGGGAGATTCCTGTCCTTTGAGAAGTGGTCGGATATGGTAAAAGAATACCCTGTCCTTTTCGGGGCAGGGCATCCCTACAGAGCGGGAGGGCATATCCCGGAACTTCCGGCGGAACTGCTGGAACGATTCCAGTTTCTGGACGTGAACGGAAAGGACCTTGCCAAGGACAGGGAGGGGACATGGAAGAAAATGAAAGACCTCTCTCAGAAACTTGGGAAACCTCTGGTGGCAGGGAGTGATACACACCAGTCATTCCAGTACGGGTGCGTTTACAACGTGTTCGAGAGGAATGCGGATACGGTAAGGGACCTGTATGCACAGATCCTGGAAAATAACTGCAGGATCGAGATGTCGGATAACCTGGCATTTCAGGTAGAGACGGCAGGAATCCTGAAACGTTCCCTGAAAGAGATCCATGCTCTGGGAGGAGATTACGTCTCAGTCCTGCTAAAAGGTGCAGAGATCTGAGAGAACAACCGAAATACGGATCCTGTTAAAAAGTGCATTCCAGGTCATGAAAACGGAGATCTCAGCGGGGGATCTCCGTTTTGTAGGCTTCTTTTAACTGATAGAGACTGTCCAGCCGGTCTTTGGAAGCATCTCCCAGTTCGGCTGCAAGACGCACCACCAGTGCATCGATCAGAGCTGCCGGGGCAGCCATGGAATGGTATTCGGTAGGTTCTCCCCGGTATACATAGAGGAGGATGATATCATCCTCTGTGCGGTCGTGGTATAGACGGCTTGTGAAGAAGATACACGGAAAGTGTATCTTTTTCTGATAGGACAGAAGGACTTCTGCCTCCCGGGGCGTCTTCTGAAAACCGAACAGGATGAGCAGGTCGCTTTCTGTAAAAAGATTCATGTATTCAAAAAGCTCGGAACTTCCGGGAGGAAGAAGGACGACCCGGATGCCGAACCGGGTGAGGCGGAACTTTAAGAGCTCTGCCATGGATACAGAGGCTCCTTTTGCGTAGAGATAAACGGTCTTTGCGCTTTGGATCGCTGAGACTGCTCTGGAGAGCAGATCCTGGTCGAGAAAAGACAGCGTCTTTTCGATACATGCCTGCTGATACCGCAGAAACCCTTCCGTAGTCCCGGAATCCTGATCGATCAGCGTGGCGATCAGTTTCCCGGAAGGGGAGTTCTGCTCACTTTGATGGAGCAGGATGGCATTTTTTAATTCCTTAAAGTCGGCATATCCGCAGTGTCTTGCGAACCGCGAGATGGTCGGCTCGGAGGTTCCGATACACTTTGCGGCATCTCCGATGGACATATGGATAAAGGAGTCCGGATTCTCGATGATATAATTGATGATCCGATGCTCTGTTCTTGTAAGATCAATATCCTGTTTGATAAAATAAATTTCGCTCATCTGTTTTCTCCTGTTTCGTGATAAAGCTATCCTAGCATATGAAAGAAAAGAATAGGTAAACCCCGGTTAGAAATTTTGTAAAAGCGTCCTGTGCTGGTCAGGATTCCTTTTTTCTGATCGAGGAGGGCGTGCAGCCGTATATACTCTTGAAGGTACGATTGAACAGTTTCTGGTTGTGAAAACCATTCTGCTCCGCGATCTCGTAGATAGGCGTGTCTTTGCGGATCAGGTCCTGATAGATATGGGACACCCGGACCTCATTGACATACTGCAGGAAGGACATTCCCATGTTCTTTTTGAAAAAGCGACAGAAATACTCCTTACCCAGCCCCAGATGGTCCGCAATGTCCTGCAGGGAGACCGGCTCCTTAAAATGCTCCTCCACATAGGTTATGATCTCACGGATCCGGTCTACAGTCAGCCGGTCTGTAGCAGTGACATTTGATGCGCTGTGGGTGGAAAAATAGCGGATCAGATGGGCAAGCACCAGCATGATGATCCCTTCTGCCTCCATGAGAAAGGCAGATGCGTCCTCGATATAAAGTCTTGTCAGTTTTTCCAGCATCTGGCATATCTTCCGGTACTCAGGAAACTGTTCGTCTGTCAGTTCATCCGGGATACAGTGGATCTGGTACAGTTCGATATCCGGAAGATAACGTTCCATGTATTTCCGGGAGACATGGGCGCAGATGAACATGGCAGTATCGGTATAGGTGTAGGTGCTGTGCACCAGCCCGGAATCGATCACGGTCAGATGCTTATTGGGAATATGATATTTTTTCCCTTCGATCTGGATCGTCGCCTCCCCGTTTAGCTGGTAGAGAAGTTCAATCTCCTCGTGCCAGTGAAGGGGATGGTATCCGCCCGGTGCGGTGGAGTATGCGAGCTGTATCCCCAGTTCGCTGATCTCCTGAAATGTTTCATAATAAGGCTGTTCCATAAGATCACCTCCCGAAATATGTCTCTGGATAAAGAGTACAGAAAAAGGAGGAAAAAGTCAATATCGACTTATAAAAAGTCAAAAATCCTACTGTTTTTCCTGTGTTTTCAGCGCTATTATAGTAGACGTAAAGAGAAAACAAAGAGATTCATAAAAAGGAGAGATGATAAATGAGTACGATCGCAGTAAGTCAGAAAGGTTATGTTG